>Ga0180301_10000184_pt1 | contig 46946 bp, 44 predicted proteins | sample GuaBasSediGuay16_FD_121797 | JGI IMG/M metagenome (GOLD analysis project Ga0180301, IMG submission 121797) | Subseafloor sediment microbial communities from Guaymas Basin, Gulf of California, Mexico - Guay16, Core 4569-2, 12-15 cm | ecosystem: Environmental > Aquatic > Marine > Hydrothermal... | reverse complement strand
TTGTAAAACAAATTTATTTCTTTCTTCTGCCCACGTTGTTTAGCGGTAAGATAAACGCGGCTCTTTTAGATTAGTTTTGTTTTAAGATAGACGTTGTCGCCGGGATGGTGGAATTGGCAGACACATACGTTTGAGGGGCGTATGCCGCAAGGCGTGAGGGTTCAAATCCCTCTCCCGGCAAAGTCTTTTCTTGTGGCCCCATCGTCTAGCCCGGCCTAGGACAGGTGGTTCTCAGCCATCAGACACGGGTTCAAATCCCGTTGGGGCTACTTTTTCTGCTTGTAAATAGATATTGCTATACCTATATAATTTATATATAATTTGGGGAAGAACTTTTTAATTAATCAAAAGGGGGAAAGATGGATGAATTGTTAGAGTTGTTAGAAAACAATGCGCGTATATCTTTGGAAGACCTAGCCAAAGTTACAGGTCGCAGTCAAAAAGAAGTAGCCAGTCGCATCAAAAAGTATGAAAAGAAAGGAATTATCCTCAAATATAAAACTCTCATTAATAAAAACAAACTCAGAGAAGAAAAAGACAAAGTTCTTGCCTTAATCGAGGTAAAAATTACACCCCAAAAAGACTTAGGGTTTGATTATATCGCGGAGCGGATTTATAAATTTGAAGAGGTGAAGACTTGCTATTTGGTTTCAGGAACTTTTGATTTGCTTTTAGTGGTAGAGGGGAAGGATATTCAAACGGTAGCTAACTTTGTGGCTGAGAAACTGGCGCCTTTAAATTCAGTCCGGGGTACTACTACTCATTTTCTTCTCAAGAAATACAAAGAAGACGGAGTTATTTTTGAAAAGACCAAAGGCAAAAGAAGGCTAAGCATTGCTTATTAAAATGAAATTGAACCGAAGAGTTAACAATTTGGCTCCTTCTGGCATCCGTAAGTTTTTTGATTTAGTCTTAGGCATGAAGGAGGTAATTTCTCTGGGGGTAGGCGAGCCGGATTTTGTTACGCCTTGGAAAATAAGAGAGAAGGCCATATTCGCTCTGGAGGAAGGTTATACTTCTTATACTTCTAATAAAGGTTTGCTTTCTCTGCGTCGCGCCTTGAGCCGTTTCCTCAAGCGCAAATACAATTTAGTTTACAATCCTGAAAAGGAGATTCTAATTACGGCAGGAGTAAGCGAAGGTTTAGATTTGGCCTGCCGGGTACTTTTAGAAGAGCGCGAGAGAGCCATTGTGTCTTATCCCGCTTATGTAGCCTATCCGGCGGTAGTTAGTTTAGCGGGGGGAGAGATATTGCCACTTTTTTGTTCTGATAAAGACAATTTTCAGATTGACCTGGGACAGCTGGAAAAACTTCTGGTCCAGAAACCTAAATTAATTATTCTTAATTATCCCAATAATCCTACCGGCATCTCTTTCACGAGGTCGCAGTTGCGCGAGTTGTGGAGCCTGCTGCGCCGTAGCGATATCTACATAGTGAGCGATGAGATATACGACTTAATTAGTTACGATTTTCCTCATACTCCTTTTGCTTCCTTGAGGGGAGCTAAAAAACATACAATTTATTTAGGAGGATTTTCTAAAAATTTTGCCATGACTGGTTTCCGGCTGGGATTCGCCTGCGGGCCAGAAGAAATAATTTCCGCTATGACTAAAATTCACTCTTTTACTATGCTCTGCGCACCGATTGTTTCTCAGATTGCGGCTAGCGAAGCGCTTGTTTCCGAGACAGAAGCGCATCTTATGGTGAGAGAATATCGCCGCCGCCGCGACTTTATTGTCAAATCTCTTAATGAGCTAGGTCTTACTACCCCTATGCCTCAAGGAGCATTTTATTGTTTTAGTTCTATAAAGGCAGCCCGTATGGAATCGCTGGAGTTTGCCAGCCGGCTTCTTTACCAGAAGAAGGTGGCCGTCGTACCGGGAGAGGCTTTTGGGGCAGAATATAAGAATTTTGTGCGTATTTCCTTTGCTTCTCCTTTGGAAGAATTAAAAACAGCCATAAGCCGCATAAAAGATTTTCTCGCCGCAGCCAATAAAAGCAGATGAGAGAAAAATTGATAAAACTAAAAACCCTTTTGTCCACCCGGCGGGTGGACAATTTTGGTTATCTGGGGTGCGGATATTTTAGTTTGTCTGTAGCTACTCAGTTAAGAGACACTATGGTGAGGGTTAAGGGAGTAGATTCTCTAGAGGAGATGCTGGAGAAAAAGGTCTCAGGTTTAACCCCTCAGGTTGCCAGATGCGGAGTAAGAAGAGGCATGCGGGGGAGAGAAACACCAGAGAAGTTGATTTAGTATTATATGAGAAAAAATAGCTGGATATTTTTCGTCTTGCCACTAATGGGTTTTGTTCTGCTGAAGGATGCCCGCTCTTATCGTCAGACGGGTGAGTATTTTCTTAAAAAATCAGAGCAGGCTTATTTAGAATTAATCCGCCGCCACCCGGACAAGGCAGGCCTTAAAATTGAGCTGGCTCGTTTTTACTATTCTCAGCGCCGCTGGCAGGATACCATAAATGTGCTGGCAGGATTAAGCTCTAAGAGAGCTTTGAGCCTGCGGGCTATGGCTTTAGCCAGACGGAAAGATTATACCCAGGCATTGGAGTTGTTTAATAGGGTGGAGTATTTTGCGGATAATGAGTATCTTTATCTCTATGGGCTTACGCTGGAAGAAAAGAATCTCTTTTCCGAAGCAGCAAAAGTCTACCGACAGATAAAACAGCCTCCTTACTATCAAGACGCCCAACGCCGCTTGAAGACGTTGGTTTCAGTTCTGAAAAAGGAGAAGTTACCGAAAAGCCTTTTACGCTTAGTAAAGAGTGCTCCTCAGCCGCAGGATTTTCCTGATGCTGACTCTGTGGTTTTGCTTTCCGAAGAGAGTGTGCAGATAAAAGGAAAGAACGCCGAAATTGACCACAGTCATATGATAGTAAAAATACTTAATGATAAAGGTAAAGAACGCTGGGCGGAGCTACATTTAAGTTATGATTCTACTTATGAACGTATAGAGATAGAGCAAGCCAGAGTTATTAGGCCAGATGGACGCGTGGTATATGTAGGTAAGGAAAATATTAGGGATGTGTCAAAATATTTGGGGTTCCCCCTTTATAGTAATGTGCGGGTAAGAATTATTTCCTTTCCTCAAATATCCCAGGGTTCTATTATTGAGTATCGGGCCAAAATTTACCGCTCTAAACTTATCCGCGGAGAAGATTTTTCTTTTACTTATCCCCTAGAGGAAGATTTTCCTATTTTGAAAGCTACGTTTACTCTTGAAGTGCCTCAGAATAGAAGAGTAAACTTCCACATCCTTAATCGAAAATATCTACCTCAGGGTATTTCTCTTAAGCCGCACCGCTATAAACAGGAGGGGGTTGATGTGTATAGGTGGAGCTTTGAGAATATCCCCCAGATTATTCCTGAGAGCAACATGGTGCCAACTTCATTTGTTAATCCCGCTATTGTTATTTCTACCTTTGATGCGTGGGATGATATTTATAAGTGGTGGGACAGTCTCTACCAGGATAAACTTTCGCCTTCTATATCTATGAAGAATTTTTTATCTCATCTCCTGCAGGGCGCAAAAAGTAGCTATGAGAAAGCCCGCCGTATATATGAATTTTGCGCTACCAAGATAAGATATGTAGGGGTGGAATACGGAGAAGGCGGTTATGAACCTCATAAGGCGGCAGAAGTATTTTTTAACCGCTACGGTGATTGCAAAGATCAAGCCATTCTTTTAGTAGCTCTGTTGCGTTTGGCAAAACTTGAAGCATGGCCGGTACTGGTACCTACTAAGGATGTCTTTAATTTGGATAAAGAATTTCCGGCCCTTTATTTCAATCATGCTATTGCTGCGGTAAAAATAGACCAGCGGATTATTTTTATGGACCCCACTTCTTTTGTAGTGTCTTTTGGTGATGTACCCTTGGCAGATCAGGGAAGAGAAGTTCTGGTATTTACTTCTCAAAGTCCGCAGCTTCTACGCATCCCTTACCAAAAGCAGAATCGTTTGGACATAAAAATGCACATAGATATTAAGGCAGATGATAATGTTTACATAAGAAGAGAAATTGCTGCAGAGGGATTTTACGCTGCCGGTCAACGATATTACTTCCGATTTACTCCTCCTTCACTTATCGAGCAAGATGTCAAAGAAAAAATGAGGAATTTTTCTGCTTTATCAAAGCTGGTTAAGTGGGAGATTCTCAACAAGGACTCTTTGCGCAATCCTCCTATCCTTAGCTATGAATTTATAGCTTACTCCTTCTTAAGCAAGGCAAAGCAGTTACGTATTTTACCTGTACTCACCCAGACTCCTCTTCAGGCTTCCCTGATTGCAAAAGACAAGCGCAATTTTCCTCTGGATTTAGGCGGGCTCTCCCAGGTAAATTTAGAGGCAGAAATACATTTAGGAAGCCATTTCCGGCCTGAGTATTTACCTGATGATTTGAAGCTGGATACAGAATGGTTTGATTTATATCTTAACTATCGTCGCGGGGGAGCAAAAGATATAATTTTTAAGCAATTATTGCATATTAAGAGATGGGAAGTTAGCGCGGCGGATTATCCTCAGTTTAAAGCCGCGGTAGCCAAAGCCCTTCAAATTTTAAAACAACAGATTATCCTGGAGAAATTTAAGTGAGAAGAAGGCCACTCTTAAATTATCGGCGGCGCAAAAGCCGCGAGATTAAATTTTATGAGAATATTGTAAAAGAGTCTCCTAATTTCTATCAAGCCCTGGTATGTTTGGGCAACGCCTATACCAGGGCGGGATTTTGGGAGGAAGGTTTAGTAGTAGATAAAAAGCTTTGCCATCTCCGCCCCTATGATCCGGTAGTATTTTATAATTTAGCTTGCAGTTATTCTCTACTGGGCAGGATTGAGGCGGCCCTGGCGGCTTTTAGAAAAGCAGTTAAGCTGGGGTATCGGGATTTTAACTATGCCTATGCCGATGCAGACTTGGAAAACTTACGCCGCGACCGGCGTTTCCAAAGATTTGTTAGGAGTATAGTTAAGAGAAATGGCAAGGAACGCTAAGGCGTTTTCTTATCAGAAAGGAAAAGATGTATTTTTGCTCGCCCGCTTTATTTTATCTATTGCTTATCTCGTTTTTTTTATCCTCAGCCATCTGGCTCAGGATCTGGGGGATTTTTTGCACGAGGGGAGTCTAAATATATTTTTTATCCGCTTTCTTTATGCCTTTGTTTTTCTGAGTGCTTATTATATAGTGAGTTTACCTCTTGAGGGGGCGGAGAGTTTTTATTATGAGAAGAAATTTGGTCTCTTGAGGCAGAACCTTGCTGCCTGGATGGTCGATTATGTGAAAAGCTACATCTTGAGCGTTTTGCTCTTTGTAGTTTTGGTTGAGGTTATTTATTTCTTTTTGGCACGTTCAGAGTTGTGGTGGCTGGAGGCTTGGAGTTTCTGGGTGGTTTTAATGTTCATACTTACTAAGTTGGCCCCTTATGTGCTTATCCCTCTTTTTTATCCCCTTGTGCCCTGGGAGGAAGGAGAGCTCAAGCGTGAATTGTTAGCGTTAGCTTCTCAGGCCGGCGTTAGGTTAAAAGACATATACAAAGTTATTTTCTCGCAAAAAACTACCAAGCTTAATGCCTTTGTGGCAGGTTGGGGTAAGGGGCGCTACCTGGCTCTTGCCGATAGTTTATGCCAGGAGTTAACTCCAGAAGAAATCAAGTCCGTTTTTGCTCATGAACTAGGGCATATAAAATATGGCCATGCGTGGAAGATTTTTTTAGCTTCTGCAGCTGTTTCTTTTTGCGTTTTCTTTCTTACTGCCTACGCCTTCCGTTACAGCTGTTTACATTTGGCCCTTACCCCCTCTCATATAACTACGCTGCCTCTTTTAGTTTTAAACGGCGCCTTCTTTTTTATAATTTCTTTGCCCCTGAGAAACGCACTCTTGCGCTATTGGGAGAGTGAAGCAGATAATTATAGTATGAAACTTTACCCTGAAGCACAAAAGTTTATCAGTGCTTTGGAAAAACTGGGCAAGAGAAACCTAGTTACTTTCAGTATACCACAGTGGAAAAAGGTGTTATTTGCCACTCATCCTCCTCTGGCCGAGAGGATTAGAAAAATCTACCGCTATGTGGCAAGCCAGAATTAGAAATCGAAGAAAATATTTACGTGTAAATACTATTTTCCCTCTACGCTTTCGCTTTCTGGATGAGGAAGGAGAGCCGCTTTCGGATTGGATAGGGGGATTTTCTCACGATGTAGCTAAGGAAGGGATTTGTGTACTTTCCGAGCTAATTCCTTTAGGAGTTTGGCAGAGGATAGCCGCAGGGAAGAGCCGTATGGAGTTGTATATTAATCGCCCCTTTTCTGCCCAGAAGATGTACGGCCGGGGAGTAGTAGTGTGGAAAGAAATTGGTATACGGCTGGAGCGAGAAGCTAAGTTTTATTTAGGGATAAAGTTCGATTCAAATTATGGAGCTTTAGGGCGAAAATTAGTCAGGCAGGGCCGCCTGAAGAGAATATTAAATTTATTTGTCCCGCTAGTAATTACTACCAGTCTTATCTTTAGTTTTTTAGTCTGGCAAGAAAATCATAAATTGATACATTTGCATCAGCGATACGTACAGGAGCTTTTAGAAGCAAACCAGGCTGCGGCCTTGCAACAGGAAGAATTAAATAGAAAGAAGACAGCGGTGAATTTGCTGCGTGAACATTTACAGCGGCAGGAGGAGAGATTTAAGCTGATTCGGCATAAGTTAGAATTTTGGCAGAACGAGTACCGCCGCGCCTTGCAGTCTGAGAAAATGCTTAATCAGACCCAGAAAGAGATGTCAGCTATTCAAGAGAAAAAGATTAAGGCAGAGAAGAAAATAGCCGAGCTCCAGAAAGAATTACAACGCCTGAGTAAAGAGAATAAAAAGTTAACCCTTGCCTTATCCAAAGCCTCTGCCGCGCAGAAAAAGACAGCCGCCGCTGCGATTAAAGCCGGCTTGAGGCTGGCCCAGACAGAGCAAGTGAGTATAGAAGATATGTACGAGTGGATAAGGGTGCATCAGAATCTGCGTACAGGCCTAATTGCTAGCTTTGAAGGAGACAAGAATTTGGCTGACCGGGCTTTTACTTATGACCAGGCTCTGGCGGCGATTGTGTTTACTATTATGAAGAATTATCCTGCGGCTGAGAGAATTTTAGAGTTTTATCTTAAAAAAGCCTCTCTTTATCGTCGAGGTTATCTAAACGCTTATTATGCCTCGGGAGGTGACATATGTGAGTATATTGCGCATGCGGGTCCTAATATCTGGATAGGGTTAGCTAGTCTTAATTTTATAAAGGCTACGGGCAATAAAAAATATCTTCCTATTGCCTTAGGTGTAGCAGAATTTATCACTTCTCTGCAAGACAAGGAAGGAGGTATTAGGGGAGGACCAAACGTAGAATGGTATTCTACCGAGCATAATCTTGATGCTTATGCTTTTTTTTCTGACTTGTATCTCATTACGCATCAGGTACGTTATCTTCACCAGGCAGAACGTATTTTGGCTTGGCTGAAGAAATATGCTTACTCCCGCCAGAGTATCCCTGTTAACAGAGGTAAAGGAGATGCTACTATTGCTACGGATACTTATGCCTGGTCTATTACTGCCATTGGGCCAGAGAAATTGCTGTCGTTGGGTATGGATATAGATGAGATAATGAGTTTTGCTTTGGAGAACTGCCATGTTAAAACCTATTTTCATCGTCCCGAGGGAGAGGTAGAGTTAGAAGGATTTGATTTTGCCAAAGGCCAAAATTTAGCCCGCGGAGGCGTAGTTTCTTCTGAATGGACATCTCAGATGATTCTTGCCTTTGAAATTATGGCCGCTTTTTATAAAGAGAAAGGAGACCTAAAACGCTATAATTATTATCTTAAACTGGCGCGTTTCTATTTTAACGAGTTAAAGAAGATGGTTGTCAGCTCCCCTTCTCCTGTAGGCCTGGGACGGGGAGTATTGGTTTATGCTTCGCAAGCTAATGTAGATACGGGGCATGGCTGGCGCACTCCCCGGGGAGACCGTACCGGATGTATTGCCGGTAATGCTTATTATATCCTGAGTTATTATGGATACAACCCGCTTAATTTCAGCGTTAGAGCTTGTAGCCTGAAGAAATTCTATGGGCAGCAAAAATGAAGAAGTAGTAGAGCTAGCGCAAAAGCTAGTGCAGATTAATTCTGAGAATCCTCCCGGACGCGAGAAGGAAATAGCCGCTTTTATCGCAGACTTCTTAAAAGAGACAGGTCTTAGACCTCAGAAGAAGGAATATGTGAAAGGGCGTCCCAATATACTTTGCCGCCTGAATTCCCAGAGTCGCAAAAAGACCATACTTATCTCTCCTCATCTGGATACGGTTCCGGCCGGTAACCACTGGCAACACGACCCTTTTGGAGGCAAAATCGTTAAAGGGCGTCTTTACGGGCGGGGAGCCAGTGACTGCAAATCAAATTTGGCCGTTTCTCTGCAGGTACTCAAGGAATTGAAAGCGAAAGGGGGGATGAAAAATATAGATGTGCTTTGGGTTGCCACGGCTGACGAAGAAAGTGGCAGTAAGGCAGGCTTTTTGCCTTTAGTGAAAGAGCTTCCTGCTCTAGATTATGCTTTGATTCTGGACGGGTGTGATTTTGAGATAATCTTTGGCCAGAAAGGAGTACTTCATATAGAATTGGAATTCCAAGGTAAAAAAGCCCATGCGGCTTATCCTGAAAAAGGGGCCAACGCCATTCATAAAGCGGCGCTTTTTATTCGCAAGATGCAAGAGTTAATAAAGCTTCTTCCTCCCGCTCAGCCTTCATCCCTTACTTTTAACTGTGGATGGATTCAGGGAGGAGAGAAAGTGAACATGGTAGCAGAAAGCTGCTTGGTGCAGGTAGATTTACGTCTTCCTTTTGGCTGGACTAAAGCCAGGGCTTTGCAACTGGTAAAAAAAGCTATTCGTCTCAGCCGTGCCGCCGTACACTTTAAGATACTAGCTTACCAGGAGCCGGCTTTAACTAGTAAAGATACGGTCTTAATAAGGATACTTAAGAGTAGTTTAGTAAAGAACTATCTACGGCCTAGACTGAAAACTATCCGTGGTGCCACGGTTATGAGTTTTCTCCTACGTCGCCAGATTCCTACGGCAATATTTGGTTTTGCTACTTGTGGTCAAGAGCATACTAAAGATGAGTATGTCAGAGTAGCAAATCTTATTAAGGGTACAAATGTGCTTAAGGATTTTTTAGAACTTCTCGATATTGCCACGGATGGAAGATAAGAGCAAATTTCGTTGTGGTTTTGTAACTTTATTTGGCCGGCCTAATGTAGGTAAGTCAACGCTAGTAAACGCCTTAGTAGGAGAAAAAGTTAGTATTGTTTCTTCCGTTCCTCAGACTACGCGGTATTTAGTCAGAGCCATACTCAATCTGCCTCAGGCTCAAGTAGTATTTGTAGATGTACCTGGTTTTCATCTGTTCCGGCATAAGCTTTGCCATTATCTTAACCAAGCAGCACGGCAGGCTCTGGAGGGGATAGATGCGGTGGTTTACGTGGTTGATGTAAGTCGCATGCCGCAGCGAGAAGAAAGAGCCATAGTAAAGATTCTTCTGCAGCAAGACGCTCCTCTTATTATGGCTTTAAATAAAATAGACCTGAGCAAAAGATACCTGAGTGACTACTTAGAACTTTGGCGAGAATTAGCCCAGGACAAATATCCTCTGGTAAAATATTTCATTCCTATTTCGGCGCGGCGCGGCGACAATTTAGCAGCACTCCAGGAAGCCTTAGTAGAAATTTTGCCCCCTCAACAAGCTTATTATCCTACCCCAGACAGAGTAGATTTTCCTTTAGAACTTAGGATAGCTGATATTATCCGCGAAGCATTTTTTCAACGCTTGGCCAAGGAAGTACCACATGATTTAGCGGTTTACGTAGATGAAATTTCTTCTCAGAATGACAGGGTTTATATAAGAGCTGTTGTATATGTAAACCGTGCTTCTCAGAAAGCAATTGTTCTGGGCAAAAAGGGCAACTTGATAAAAGAAGTGGGTATAAGGAGTCGTCCTCAGATAGAAAAAATTTTGGCTAAGAAAGTTTTTCTGGACTTGAAGGTAAAAATTCTCGCCCGTTGGAGTAGTAACCTACGCATTCTACGCCAATTGGGCCTTAACATTTAATTTTAAGTTTTTCTTGGCAAAATGCAGGAGGCGGTGTATAATCGCTTGGTTCTTTGAAAAAGAGTCTTTACAGCACCTCTCTTCTCTGAGCCAGAGAGAGGGCGTAGCTGCGGAATAGAGGGCCCGAAAGACAAAAATCTTAGGGCTAGATTTAGAGAGTTTCTAAGAAGGAGGATTAATGTAGAGAGTAAAAGGAAGAAAAGGTTTTTTGTAGTGTTTGGTGATTCTGATAAAAGGAGAAAGAAATGGAAGAAAAGAAAGTCTATATAGGTAACTTGGAATATGGTGTAACAGAAGATGATTTGCAGAAGGTGATTGAGGGGAAAGGTATCCAGATAAAGGACCTTAAAATTATTAAAGATAAATTTAGCGGCCGCTCTAAAGGCTTTGGCTTTGCGGAATTTGAGACCGACGAGCAAGTGCAGCAAGCTATAGATGCTTTGGATGGACAGGATTTAAATGGGCGCAAACTTAAAGTGAGCAAGGCGCGCAAGCGCGATACAAACTCTCGCCCTCGCTATAATTCTGGCGACAGATTTCGGTAGACGGCAAGTATAGACGGCAGTTTAAAATCCCCACGTTATTCTAGCGTGGGGATTTTTTATAAAAAAGAGGAAACATCTGGAAAAAAGTGTTTTTGGTGATAAAATATCTTTTCTTAAGCGGCAAACCTTTTACAATATATGTTGTTTCAAACCCCTTTATATCCTGAGCATATAAACCAGGGAGCAAAACTCGTTGATTTTGCGGGTTGGTCTATGCCCCTAGAATATACGAGTATGCTTAAAGAGGCAACTCAAGTACGCAAGATGGCAGGTTTATTTGATGTCTCCCATATGGGCAAGATAGAAATAAAGGGAGCTCAAGCGGAGAAGTTTTTGCAGTATCTTTGTAGCAACGACATTGCTAGCCTCCAGAGAGGGAGAATGCAGTACAATCTTTTATTAAACGAGAGGGGCGGCATAATCGACGATGTTATGGTGTATAACTTAGGCAGTTATTTTCTATTAGTAGTTAATGCCGCTTGTGCCTCTAAAGACTTTAGCTGGCTTAGGGTGCAGGGGGAGAAGTTTGAGGTAGCAATAGAGGATAAAGCTAGTTTCTATGCTCTTTTGGCTTTGCAAGGTAAGGCCGCCGCCCCTATTTTAGAGCAGACCTTGGATAGCGCGGTCTTGACGCTTTCTTATATGAGCTGTGGGGTATTTTATTATTCCGATTTTGGTTCTCTCCTTATCTCCCGCAGCGGTTACAGCGGTGAAGACGGCTTTGAGATATGGGTGGAAAATGAGTTTGCCCGCCGGCTTTGGCAACGCCTGCAAGAGGTAGGCCGTAACTACCATCTAGCTCTTTGCGGGCTGGGGGCGCGAGATATCCTCCGCTTGGAAGCAGGATATCCTCTTTATGGAACAGATATGGATGAGGAAACAAACCCCTATGAGGCAGGGCTGGGCTGGGCAGTGAAATTGGAGTATAAAGATTTTATCGGTCGCTCTTCTTTAGAAAAGTTAAAACGTAAGATAAGACGCCGTCGCTTTGGGTTTGTAATGAAAGAGAGGGGTTTTGCTCGGAGTGGTTATCCTATTTTGGATGCGGCGGGACAGGAACTGGGGGTAGTGAAGAGCGGGGTTTATTCGCCTAATTTAGCTCAGTTTATTGGGAATGGTTTTTTAGATAGTGAGTATGCTGTGGAGGGAAAAGAGGTATTTATTAAGATAAGAAATAAACCTTATCTAGCTCTCACTAAGAAATTTCCCTTTCTGAAATTAGGAGTGAAAAAGGAGGGCTAAATGGCTAAGCTTTATTCTAAAAGTCATGAATGGGTGGAAGTGCAAGAAGGCAGTCGGGCGCGTGTAGGGGTTAGTGATTATGCTCAGAAGGAATTGGGAGATATTGTTTTTTTGGAGCTTCCTGACGTTGGGAAGGAGTTTCATAAAGCCGAACAGTTCGGGACGATTGAATCTACTAAATCGGTGAGTGACCTTTTTCTGCCTCTGGCAGGGAAGATAGTTGCGGTTAATCAGGCGGTTATCGATAATCCGGCGCTGGTCAATCAAGATCCCGAAGGAGAAGGATGGCTGGTGGAAATAGAGATAGAGGATAAAACTCAACTGGAAGAACTACTTTCTCCTCAGGATTACCGTAGTTTTATTGCCCAGGAACACTAATGCCTTATATCCCTCATACCCCTAAGGAAAGGCAAGAAATGCTTGAGACCATAGGCAAAAAAAGTCTGTGCCAACTTTTTGAAACTTTACCTGTAGATTTGCGCTTGAGGAAAGAGCTAAATTTAGATAGAGGGCTTTCAGAAAAGGAAGCCTTAGATTTTATAAAACAACTTGCGGCTAAAAACAAAAACCTCGACGCATATAACTCTTTTTTAGGCGGCGGTGTTTATCCTCATTTTGTCCCTGCCGCTCTCAAGGCCATTTTGCAGCAGGGAGGGTTTTATACCAGTTATACTCCTTATCAAGCCGAAGCTTCGCAGGGCACGCTACAGGCGATATATGAATATCAAAGTTATATTTGTCTGCTTACAGGAATGGATGTTACGTCTGCTTCCTTATATGATGGGGCTTCTGCTGTGGCGGAAAGTATTCTTATGGCCCGGCGCATCAATAGGAGAAAAAAAGTATTATTAGGACGCAGTCTCCATCCTGAGTACCGCCAGGTGGTGAAAACTTATACGGCCGGGATAGAAATAGATATAGAAGAATTAAAATGGGATAAGGAAGGTAAAATTTTGCTGCCAGAGTTAGAAATGAACCTTAATGACGACGTAAGCGCTGTAGTGGTAGCTTTGCCTAATTTCTTTGGGTTAGTAGAAGATATAAAAACGATAACTACTTTAGCCCACAAACATAATGCCTTGGTTATAGTGGTAGCTAATCCTCTTTTTCTTTCTTTAGTGCAACCTCTTTCTTATTATGAAGTAGATATTGTGTGTGGTGAAGGGCAAATTCTAGGGCAGAGAGCATATTGGGGAGGGGAGACTTTTGGTTTTATAGCCACGCGGCAAGAATTCCTGCGTAAAATTCCCGGACGTATTGTCGGCCGCACCACGGACAAAAAAGGGAGGGAAGGTTTTGTTTTAACTCTGCAGGCGCGTGAGCAGCATATAAGAAGAGAGAAAGCTACTTCTAATATCTGTTCCAATCAATCTCTTAATGCTTTAGCTTGCAGTGTATACCTTTCTCTTTTGGGAGAACAAGGTATTAAGGCGCTCGCCGAACGAATTTTCTCCCGCGCCCACTATCTCTATGAACAATTGGTAAGCAAAAAACTGGTCCAGGAAGTATTTGGGTCACATTTTTGGGGGGAGTTTGTAGTGAAAATTCCTCATTTAGAGCAAGTAGGGAAAGAAATGAAGAGGCATCGCATATTGGCTGGCGTCAAATTGGGCAAGTTATATCCTCAATTAGAAAATTGCCTCCTGGTTTTTGTAGATGGCGATAAGAGCAAGAAAGACTTAGACAGTTTTGTCCAGACATTAGAAAAACTTATATGAAGAAAAAATTGATTTTTGAAAAGAACGTAGCAGGCCGCAGAGGTTTTAGTTTTAGTAAAGATGATGTACCTAGGTACTTATGGGAAGATTTTCTTCCTGCGGAGTTAAAGCGAAAGGAGAAATTATACTTCCCCCAGCTTTCGGAACTAGATGTGGTAAGACATTACAGCCGTTTGGCAGAGATGAATTTTTCTGTGGATAAAAACTTCTATCCCCTCGGTTCTTGCACCATGAAGTATAATCCTAAGATGAATGAATTAGCCGCAGAAGAGAGGGGTTTTTCTCAACTGCATCCCTATCAGGAAGAAGAAGATGTGCAGGGGATGTTGGAGCTGTTGTATTTATTAGAGAAAGTTTTGGTGGAGATTACGGGAATGGAGCGTTTTAGCTTTCAGCCGGCAGCAGGGGCAGCAGGAGAGTTAAGCGGTATGCTAATGATAAAAAAGTTTTTTTTGCAGAGGAAAGATTTCTTACGCCAAGAAGTTATCGTACCTGATTCCAGTCATGGCACAAATCCGGCTTCCGCCGCTTTAGCTGGGTTTAAAGTCGTAACTATAAAAAGCAACCAAGAAGGACTTGTGGATATAGATGCATTAAGCAGAATCTGCGGTTCTCGTACTGCGGCCCTGATGCTTACCAATCCTAATACTTTAGGGCTGTTTGAAGAGAAAATATGGGATATGGCAGAAATAGTTCATAAGCAAGGCGGCCTCCTCTATTACGATGGGGCTAATCTTAATCCTCTTTTGGGCAAGGTGAGAATTTCAGATATGGGATTTGATATTATGCACATCAATTTGCATAAAACTTTTGCTACACCTCATGGAGGAGGGGGGCCGGGTGGAGGCCCCGTAGGGGCGAGAGGAAAATTGAAGGAATTCTTACCCTTACCCCTAATAGGTAAAAGCCAGGATAGGTTTTATCTAGAATATAAACTGCCTAATTCTATTGGGCGCGTACGTTCCTTTTACGGCAATATCCCCGTAATGGTTAAGGCTTTTGCTTATTTATTGCGTTTAGGAAAAGAAGGGCTCTTGAGAGTAGCAGAGCATGCGGTGCTAAATGCCAATTATCTGAAGGAGAAGTTAAAAAATTATTATGAACCCGCTACAGATAAACCGTGCTGGCACGAGGTAGTTTTTGCCGGACTGAAGAACAAAACTACAAATGTGAGGACTTTTGATATAGCTAAAAGGCTGATTGATTACGGCGTTCACCCTCCTACCGTTTATTTCCCTCTTATTGTGAAGGAGGCTCTGATGATTGAGCCGACGGAAACAGAAAGCAAACAAATTTTAGATGAATTCGCTGGCGTTATGGAGGCCATTGCTAAAGAAGCGGTTAATAACCCACAGCTGGTGAAAGAAGCTCCTCATACCACGCCCGTGGGGCGTTTAGATGAAGCTAAAGCGGCCCGCCAGCCACAGCTAAGATGGGTACCACCTTCCGCCTGATTATAACGGGCGCTTCTGACGGCTTTCTTAATATGGCCATCGATGAGGCTCTAGGCCAGTCATTCCAGGAGAGCGGTTTTAGAAAATATGCAGGATTCGTCCGCTTTTATGGTTGGAGCTGTGCTTGGCTTTCCTGTGGGTATTTTCAAGACCCGCGTAAAATTATAGACGAAAACAAGATGCAACAAGCAGGGGTTTCTTTAGTCCGCCGCTTGAGCGGAGGAGGACTGGTCTTGCATAATGATGAGGTTACCTACAGCATTATGTGTTTTGATCAGATTCTTAAGCCGAGGAGAGTTAGAGAAAGCTACTTTCAGCTTACGGCTTTTGTTAGAGATGCTCTACGTCACCTGGGCTTAGAGACGCATTTTGCCTATGAAAGAGGGGCTTTTCTTTCTTCTGCCTTTAGCCACATATGTGCTTATGGCAAAGAAAAAGGTGATATAGTAGTAGCAGGCAAGAAGATAGGAGGGCACGCCCAGCGGAGAAAAAAGCATTTTATTTTTCAGCAAGGCTTCATTCCTTTAGGCAAGGGAGGTTATGCTTTAAACCATTTCGTTCAGGAAGAATATAAAGATAAAGAAAAGCAAGAGATAGCTTCTTTGGCTGAATTTATAGAAATAGACGCGGAGAGCCTACGTCAGCTACTGCAAGAATGCTTGAGGCAAAATTTGGGGGTAGATTTAGACGAAAGGCCTCTAACAGCAGAAGAGGAAGAAAGAGCAAGATTTTTGGCAAAAAATAAGTATAGTACTTATGGATGGAATTACTGTCGCGAGACTAAATTACCTTAAACCAGATTGGCTGCGGAAACCGGTAAATCTAGACCTGTTGCGCTATATGAAGCAGACGTTGCGCCGTTGGAATTTGCATAGCGTATGTGAGGAAGCAAGGTGTCCTAACATAGGCGAGTGTTTCAGAGCAGGAGAAGTTACTTTTCTGCTTTTGGGTGATGTCTGTACCCGCCACTGCCGTTTTTGTAATGTGGGGAAAGGTAAACCCGGCCGGCTGGATCCGGAAGAGCCGGAGAGAATAAAGAAGTGTGTGGCCGAACTCGGACTGCATTATGTAGTGCTTACCAGCGTCAGTCGTGATGACTTAGCGGATGGAGGTGCAGAAATATTCTCTCGTTGTGTAAGTTTGATAAAACAGATAGACAAAACCATAAAAGTAGAGCTCTTAATACCTGATTTTTTGTTTAACCGCCAGGCGCTAGAAAAAGTTGCTTTAAGCGGGGCAGAAGTTATCGGGCACAATATAGAAACGGTCCCTTCGCTTTATAAAAGGTTGCGTCCCGAAGCTGTCTACCGGCGTTCTTTAGAAGTACTTGCCTATTTTAAAAAAATAAATCCTCATCTCTACACTAAGTCAGGGCTTATGTTAGGGTTAGGAGAAACAAAAGAGGAAGTTATCAAAGTTTTGGAGGATTTACGAGGGGTAGGATGTGATTTCCTGAGCCTGGGGCAATATTTGGCACCTTCCTTCCGTCATGTTCCCGTGCAGCAATATGTCCACCCCCAAGAATTTGATAAATGGAGAGAGATAGCGGAAACAATGGGGTTTAAAGCCGTAAAAAGCTCTCCCTGGGTAAGAAGCTCTTATCAGGCTGCCTCATATTTAACCTAAATTTAAATTGTCCTCAGGAAGAAGGTTGCAAAAGTGTCTTCTTTTGAGAAAATAAATATATGGCTAAGATAAGGGCAGGAGAAGTCTCGCGCCACTTTGGAGTTTTATTTAACCGCATTGCTATGTATCCCCCCCAGCATCCTAGTTTCCAGAAGACCATAGAGGAATTCTACCAGTACTTGAAACAGATTAGCTCTCTAGCTTCTTCTCTGGATATCTATGCTACTCCCCAATCTATAATAGTAAACGGAGAAGAGATAAAACATGAAAGAGGCTTCTTCTTGGGTCTTTATCTGCATCGGCGGCGCATAGAAAGTTTACATATAAATCTGCGGGGGATTAGTAAAGAAGAAATTAGAATATTAGCTAGTATTCTTGCTTCTGCGCCACGAGAAATATGGAAAGAGGGGGGAGCAAAAAGAATGCTTGAGAACCAAAGAGTAAGAAACGCTAAGATAGAAGAGATTGATTATCAGCGTTATTTAGATAGTGAAGGAGAAACAATTGAGGCATTTTGGGATTTTTTTAGCCAAGAGGTTAGGAAAGAGAGCAGAGATAGTATCAATGTGAGCAGAGAGGAAATAGAATATCTGCTTGAGAAAGAGGATTTTTTAGAGAAGAAACTCTCAGGTATTAAAACGAGCTCTTTATCTTCTTTGTTGGATAAGGTTAAAAGTTATTTACAGCAAAAATATCCTGATAAAACGGGTAAGTTCTTGCAGATAGCCCTTAAAGTTTTTCTGGGAAGAAATTTTGATAAGAAAGAAAATTTAGAATGGAACAAAATAGCGAAGCTACTGCAGGATATTAGCAGCGCTGATTTGGAAGCATCATTTTTTGATTTTATTTCTACTGACAAATCTTTTAATATAGATATTTTAAGAAAAATCGCCTTTCTTACTGAACAAAATCCCTCTTGGAAATTGTCTCCTCAGGGAGAGAAGAAATTAAGGCAGATGGACACTAGGCGTCTACATGCTTTACAAGAAGCTGCCCAACAGCTTATGCAAGAGACTGCCACAGACAGATTTATTTCTGCTTCCTATCGTCGCTTTCTCGATTCACTTACGACCTTTTTGGACAAGATAGTTCCTAAATATCATTATGAAGTAAGACTTCAGGAAATAGAGGAGGAATATTTGTATATGATTTTAGATATGCTTTTTTTAGAACCTAATATAAGTCCTTGGTTAGCAGAGGAACTAAAAAGAGAATTGGTGGTAATGGTAGAGCGGAAAGACATAGAGGGCTTAGCTAATTTATGGGAGACTCTCTCTTCTCTGCGTTCTCATAAAGAAACAGAAGGAGAGAATATGGTAAATTATGTATGTGCTGCTCTAAGGGAAGAGTTAGATAATTTGTTGAGTCTGGCTGGTAAGAGCCAGAGAGCAGAGATAGTGATAAGTGGGATTTTGCAGAATATGGAAGGAGGTATTGAACGTCTCTGGGATAGACTTATGCATCATCCCCAGCTTATTTACAAGCGTATCTACAAAGTATTTCTAGCTCTTTCCTCCCCTCTAGTTATTGCCCAGCGTACTCAGCAACTGTTGGCTAATAAAGATAACATTTTTTTGGTAAAAGAATATCTGAATTTTCTGGCACAATTGCCTTTGGAAAAAAACAAGAATGCCTTGCTCTGGATAGCGGATTTCTATCGCCGGCGTGAGTTTGTGCTTGCTCAAGCAATAGAAATACTGGCAGAAAAAGGCCTGGCTGATTCTTCTTTCTTCGCACGCTTTGTTCTGAATAAATACCTCCCCGTACGGGAAGCAGCCTTACGGGGGTTGCTTAAGACAGATAAGGCTGCAGCAAAAAAATACCTCCGAGAACTTATTTTACCGTTTAATATTTTTGGTTTGCGCAACAGCTTCATTAGAGAGAATATTTCAATAGTCAAAAAAAACCATATCGAAGAAGCCACGGATATTTTAAGAGAGTTTGTACAGCGAGGCAGAGTATTTTCTCTTTTTAAGGCAGGGTTAATAAAACAGGCCACGAACGCTTTAAAAAATATAGAGGAAGAGGCGCTTTCTCATGCCGGAAAGTAAATATGAGAATATACAAGATATAGTTAAACAACTGGCATCCTGTTTGCAGCTGGTGAAAATGTACTCTTGCCGTCATCCGCGGGCGCAAGGAGAGATAAGCAGTTTATACGATAAGATGAGAGTAGCCTTAGGTACACAAAGTGAAATAGAGATTGGGTTTATAAAAGATGAAGTTTTTTATCAGAACCAGATATTTTTTGATTTGAGCTTACGCTTGAAAGATTTCCTAAAAGAATTCGAAAACCGTGCCTTATCAGTTCTGCGGATAAAGAGAGGGCTGACAAAAGAGGAGTTAGAAAGATTTTTGATTATTCTCAGCGACAAGAATATTTCTCTTAAAGGAGATGATTTTTCTCAATACTTAAAGAAAAAAGGCATTATTCATATAGAGACAGATAAAATCAAGAGCAAAAACGCACCGCAGGAAGAGAAACTCGTTTCTTCTCCTGCCTTCTGGGAACAGCTTGTTTTTTATCTTAATCAGTACCAAAAGTCTTTAGCGACTTTAGAAGGAGCTTTTGGTGAATTTTTTAGCAAGCAGTCGCAGGGAGAGGAGTGGCGAGCAATGGCGGAAAGTATTGTTACCCAGGATAACATGCAGCTTAACTTCCTCTCTGCGATAGGTTCTCTTAAAAAACACGATGACTATACATTTGTGCACTGCTTGAATGTAGCTCTTTTGACTAATTTGCAAGCGCGCGGTTTAGGATTGGAAGGAGAGAGTCTGTTGCAAGTTACTCTGGGAGGGTTGCTACATGATATAGGAAAGATTTATATCTCAAAGTACCTATTGAACCGTAAATCAGAAATATCAGCTGCTGAGTTTGAACGGATTAAAAGTCATACTATAGAAGGAGCGAAACTACTTATTCAGAGAGGAGGTTTCGGTAAGATCGTACCTTTGATTGCTTTTCAGCACCACCGGCATTTTAAAATAGGGGGAGGATATCCTAGGAGCAGATTTTTGCGCCCTCCGAATTTTCTTTCGCGTTTAGTAACTATTGCCGATGTTTACGATGCGTTGCGCAGCCGGCGTCCTTATAAAAGTGAAGTTTTAGTAGAGCAAATTTACCAAATTATGGTTAATGAAAAAGGTCGCTTGTTTGACCCAGTGTTGTTAGATAGATTCTTTACTTTGATTGGTGTTTGGCCGCTAGGCACAATAGTAAAGTTAAATAATAATTATATTGGCATGGTCGTAGCTCAGAACCCTCCCCTTATTAAACAGCCTCAAGTGGAAATATGCTACGATGCAGGCTACAACCGTTTAGCTCATAGCTATATAGTAGACTTATCTTCTTCGGAAGATATATATATCAAGAGAAGCCTTCATCCACAGGGAGAAGGAGAAAAATTTATTCGCGAAGTATTGAAAGTAAAGTCTGAATAAATTTTCTTATTTTAAGATTTATTCTTTTCCGAATGCTTTTAAAAATTCCAGAGGCAGAGGAATAATTACCGTTGATGCTTTTTCAGAGGACATATCTATTAAAGTCTGGAGGTAGCGCATCTGCAGAGCTACCGGATGGCCGCTTATTACTTCTGCTGCCTCCCTCAATTTAGCTGCCGCCTGAGCTTCTCCTTCCGCCGAGATTACTTTTGCTCTTCTTTCTCTTTCCGCTTCCGCCTGCCGGGCCATAGCTCTTTGCATCTCTTGCGGCAGATCAACATGTTTTATCTCTACGAGAGATACTTTAATTCCCCAGGGATCAGTCTGCTTGTCGATAATTTCTTGCAAGGAGGAGTTTATTTTTTCTCGATTGGAGAGGAGTTCGTCTAGTTCTACCTGACCAATTACGCTTCTTAAGGTAGTTTGCGAGATTTGAGAAGTAGCAAAGTTATAGTCTTCTACTGAAACCACAGCTTTTATAGGATCCATTACGCGGTAGTAGACAACGGCATTAACTTTTACGGAAACATTATCTTTAGTGATGATATCTTGAGGAGGGACATCTAAGGTAATTGTGCGCAGTGACAGCTTAATCATTCTATCTAAGGGCCAGAGAATAAAAAATATGCCCGGTCCTTTAGGATTCTTAAGCACTCTGCCCAAACGAAAGATTACCGCCCGTTCGTATTCGTTAACTATCTTTATACAGCTTATTATATAAAATATACCCACAAGCAATACTGTGTATACCATCACTCCTCCTTTTTTGTTACCGTAAGTGGTTCTACTATTAACCTAAGCCCTTCCACTTTTTTAATCACTACTTCCGCACCAGCTTTAATTAAACGACTGCTTTTAGCGTCCCATATTTCACCTTCTACATTCACTTTGCCGCGGCGCAAAATATTTGTCTTGGCGGTGCCAATTTTTCCTACCAGAGCTTCTTTCCCGCTGAGAGGTCTTTGTTTTCTTATCTGAATTAGTTTTACCAGGATAAAATTAGTCCAGATAAAGGCTAAAACGGCTAAAGGGATAATGGTTTTTAGTGATAGATGTATAATCTTAGAATGGGGGAAAAGCATAACTGATCCTAGGATAAAACAGATTAATCCTGCTCCTGTAAGCAGCCCAAACATTGGTGTAAAAGCTTCCGCGATGAGAAAAATTATACCTACTCCTACTAACGCCAAACCCGCATAGTTAGTAGGTAGAATCTGGAAGGCATAGAAAGCAAGCAGTAAAGCGATAATTCCACTTACTCCCGCCAGGCCGAAACCAGGATGGGTTATTTCAAATAGTAGCGCTAAAAATCCTAAGCTAAATAATAAATAGGCAATGTTAGGGTCGGTTATGGCATTTAAAAATTTTTGCCGCGGACTAAAGGTTATATAGTTTATATCTATATCTTTATCTTTCGTATGCAATACAATAGTTCTGCCTCCTTCTAATACTATATGAAAATTATTGATACGTCTTAGTAACTCCTTCAGATTAGAGGCAATAAAATCTACCGCTTTCTGGGCTTTAGCTTCTTCTGCTGTAAAAGAAAGGCTTTCTTTTATCGTCTTTTTAATAAAAGAGTAAGGGCGCGACCGCGCGTGAGCGATATTACGGGCCAAAGCTAAGGTATCGTTAGTAATTTTCTCTTGCAAAGTTTTTCCTATCTCTTCCCAGCGCCCTCCTCCTATTACAGGATGAGCTGCTCCAATGTGGGTATTAGGGGCCATAGCCAGGATATTGCCGGCGTAAGCAATAAAGCTACCTGCCGAAGCAGCTCTGGCTCCTTGCGGCCAAACATAACATATTACGGGCACTCTGGCATTAAGGAGCATTTTTACAATATTTTCTGTAGGCTTCAGGAATCCGCCCGGGGTATCAATGCGAATTAAGAGATAGCCTTGGATTTGTTCGGTTTTTCTTATACCTTCTTCTATGTATTCCTGTATTACCGGATTTATTATTAGCCCCTTTATAGTTAAGACATTAAGAGTTGAGGCAAATAGAAAGGAGGGGCTAAGAAGAAAGAAAACTCCTACCCCAAGCTTTATGTACCAATTTTTCATCGTTCTCATTATAGCTGCCATTTTTTTAGCTGTCAAATTGCTTCCCTTTAAAATTTCAGTTGACAGGTTAAGGGTTTTATTATATTCTAAAAAAAGCTGTTTTAGTAAAAAGGGGGAGGATGAAAGAATATAAATTATTCGAAGATTTCTTTTTAGGAGCAGGTTTTGTATTAGTAATTGCCAGCGTAGCTATGCGGCTATTGGGTGTGGAATATGATTTAGGTTTTACAACCGTTACGGCTAAAGATATATTTGCGGCAGCTATCACCTGTTTACTTTTTAATTTGTCCCTCAATATCCAAAATTTAGTGAAGACCTTTTATAAAGTATAGATACAAAAAAGGAGGCGAGGCTGTGGAAAGCGGGAGTTTTAAAAATTATTATCGCGTTTTCGAAGATTTTTTCTTAAGCGTAGGTTTTATTCTTATTGTTACCAGCATTATTTTGAAATTATGGAGTATCAGCTACAATTTAGGTTTAACCAGTGTCACTCCTAAAAGCGTATTTATTTTGGGTGTAACCTCTATCCTTATTAATATTGCCCTAAATATTCAAGATATAGCGCGTAAATAAATTATTTGTGGTCAGAGGAAGAAAATTATGGTAGTGTATTTTTAGGTTATTATTAAAATTTTATTAATAAAAATTAACTTATGGAAGATAGAAAAACCTTTAATCTTGCTCTCCTTCTAAAAAATAAGAGTAAATTATTCCCTGATAAGGTGGCTCTTATTTCAGGAGAGAAAAAAATAACCTTTGGCCAGCTGCACCAATTAGGCCTCAAGTGTGCGGCAGGCCTTTGGGAATTAACTCCTTGCCAACCGGCACGCATAGGTATATTTCTTCCCAATAGCTGGGAGTATATAGTAGCCTACACGGCTATATTCTCTTTGCACTTTTGTGCTGTGCCGCTTGATTTTATGTTGAGCGAGGAGGAATTAACAAGCATTTTGAAACACGCCCAGGTAGATATCCTTATTGCCAGGAGGCGTATCAATATAAATTATGACAGGCTGGAGAGAGATACAGGGGTGAAGATAGTGTTAGTTGATGAAACACAAGAAACTCGGGAGGGTGATTTTTTGAGTTTTTCTCAGCTGATAAAGAACGGGGCAGAGGAAAAGGCAGGAGCCTTTATAGACAATGCTCGGGGTGAGGAGGCTATAATTTCTTATACTTCCGGAACCACCGGCCAGCCTAAAGCCGTAGTTATTACTTACGACAATCTTGAGTATTCGCCGCGGCAAGTAAAGTATTTCCTTTCCGATATCAATGAGAACGATAATGTTCTTTGTGCTATTCCTCTTTCTCATGCAGGGGGATGGGTGTATTTTTTGTTAATGGTATATTTTGGTCTGCAGGTTGTGTTAATGGAAAGATTTGCTCCCCGCCAGTTCCTTAAGAATATTGAGCAATTTAAGATTACCTTTTTCTGGATAGTGCCTTCTATGTATGTAGCGCTGTTTACCCTTAAAGATTTGGAGGGATTTAATCTAAAAACCTTGAGGTATGTAGTCGTTTTTGGCGCTCCCTCTTCGCCGCGCTTGCTTAAGAAATTCCACAAGCTTTGTCCACAGGCAAAACTTCTCAACGGTTGGGGAATGACTGAAACTTCTCCTCCTAACATTGTTACGCCGCCCGATTCTGCTAATATCGAGAGTATCGGCGTGTCTTCGCCCGATGTAGAAGTAAAACTTGTCAATGAGGAAGGAGAGGAGGTAAAAGAAGGCGAGGTAGGTGAGTTGTTAATCAGAGGCAAAGCCGTATTCAAAGGCTATTATAAAAATCCCTCTTTAAATGAAGCCTCTTTTACGCCAGAGGGTTTTTTTCGCACCGGCGATTTAGCCTACAGAGATGAGAAAGGATTTTATTACATTGCCGGAAGGAAGAAACAGATGCTGAAAGTAGGAGGAGAGATAGTTTTTTTGTGGGAGATAGAGAAAGCTTTGTCCGAGCATCCGGCGGTGCAGGAGTGTGCCGCTGTGGGTGTTTCCGACCGCTTGCGGGGAGAAGTGCCCAAAGTATTTATAGTAAGTAAAGAAAATACAGAAGTCAAAGAGGAAGAATTAAGAGAATTTTTGAAGAAGAAGCTGGCGCATTTTAAAATCCCCCATTACTTTGAGTTTGTGAAAGAGCTTCCCAAGACGCGCAGCGGCAAGATTGCCGAAGGCAGATTGAAGCATATGGCAGAAAACCGAATAAAAAACTGAAAAAGGAGTTTATGATGAAAGTAATGTTTCTTCAGCCCAATTTAGGTGCCTGGTCAACCTGGGGGAAACACCGTGCGCCCAATATAGGGCAGGCGCAAATAGCCGCCCTTCTGCGCCAGAAGCATCCCGAATATGCTTTGCAGGTTCTGGACTGTCGCGCCTGGGAAATGAGTAACGAGCAGATGCTGGAGGAGATTGGCAAAGCCCGTCCGGACATCATTCATATAGGAGATATTCTGCATACTACCGGAGGGGCGGCAGTGGTTTACCGTTATAATCAGGCAGCCAAGCTGGTTAAAGAGAAGTATCCCGAAATTACTATTATTGCTGGCGGCTTGGTTTATGCTTCTGCACCGCGCCAGATTCTCAGGAGGAACCCTTGGATTGATTATTGTCTGGTAGGGGAGCAGGACATAAGCTTTGTGGAGCTGGTGGAAGCAATAGCGTCCGGCAGAGAGGTAAAAGAGGTGAAAGGTCTTGCTTTCCGTCAGGGAAAAGAGATAGTGCTTACCTCCTACCGTGGGTTAATAAAGAATCTGGATGAACTGCCTATGCCCGCTTATGATTTATTTCCTATGGAGAAATATGTAGGGCATGATTATTGGAAGCATTATACAGAAACCTGGAACTCGCGGGGATGTCCGGCCGGTTGCAATTTTTGCTATGAGTGGTCGCAGTTTGACTCGCGGGGAAACGCTGATTTAAGATTTTTTCGGGCTCGTTCTGGCAAACTCGTAGCGGACGAGCTGGAGCTTCTTCACGATAAGTTCGGGGTAAAAGTAGTTACCATGATGGACGACTGCTTCAATGTCTCCCGCCAGCGCATGGAAGAGTTTATTGAGGAGATGATTAAGCGGGGTCTGAACAAAAAGGTTTCCTGGTGCTTTTTAGGCCGTGCTCCTTATTACCTGCGGGATATTGACCTTTTTCCTAAAATGAAAGAGGCAGGCTGTTTTTTAGCCTTAGCGGGAATTGAGGTTGCTACTGATGAGGAGTTGAAAGAGCTGGGGAAAGGTATAACTGTTGAGCAGGTTGAAGAAACAATTGCCAAACTTAAAGAGGCGGGGATTGCTACTGTCCTTACCTGGATGATGGGCTTTGAGAATGATGATGAATATAGAATAAAGAAGCGTTTTGAAGCGGTAGACAGAATAGACCCGGATATCTGCGCCCTGCAGTATCTTACGCCTATGCCTGGCTCTCCTATATGGCCTAAATATGTAGAAAGAGGCTGGGTCAAATTCGACGATTTAAAAACCTGGGACTTTCACCATCCTGTGGTTCCTACTGAACATTTGTCCCAAGAAGCTATTGGGAGGCTGGGAGCCTGGGCCTTGCGGGAATTCTATTCTAAGCCCGGACGCGTAGAAAGGATACTGCACAATAGGATTTATCATCCTTTAGTAGGGCTTTGCTTCCGTTCTTATATGGAGAATATGTCACGTTTTGAGAAAGCATCTCAAACCGACGAACTTTACGTCTAAACTTTTGCAGAGCAGCAGGGGTAGTAAAAACATTAAGGAGGAAATTTGTTATGATGCAGCGGGATGTCCACTTAAAACCGAAAGATTTGCTGGAGCACTTACAGTTCAAAGAAGGCGATTTTGGCAAGATTGCTCTTGTCTCCGGCCAGCCGCAGAGAGCTAAATTGTGCCTGGATATGCTGGAGAGGCCGACGAAGAATTTTACTTTCTTAGGCTATACTTTCTGGACAGGGTTCTATAAAGGCAGAAAGATTACCGTAGGCAACGGCGGCTTTTATTCTCCCGACTCTGCTTTTGTCACCGAGCTTCTCTGCAATGCCGGCATAGACATACTGGTGCGGCTGGGTTCCTGCGGGGCATTGCGAGGAGATATTGGGATAGGAGATTTTATTATTGCCGATAAAATCCTGCGAGGAGATGGTGCTACGCGTTATTATGTCAAAGATGATTTCTCGCCCGCGGTAGATAAAGATTTGTCAGATAAGCTGTGTAAGGTTATGGAGAAAAAGGGCAAAGTGCATAAAGGCGACATATGGACAACTGATGCTCTATTTCGAGAGACAAAAGAAATAGTTAATTCTTACATCGCCAAAGGGGCAATTGCTGTAGATATGGTAACCAGTCCCTTTGTTACCTTGGCTAATCTTTACGGCAAAAAGAGCTGTGCGGTGCTGTTGGTTTCCGATAATCTGATAACAGGAGAGTTAGGTTTCTCTGATTTTAAGCTGTTTGAGGCTCAGAAGAAAATGATTAAGGGAGTATTCGAATTTGTTTTAGACTTAGATGTTTAATCCACCTCTTTTGTTTCCAGTCAGGATGCAGGACAAAAAGATTCTGGTTCTAGATGAGACACTTCTGCCCTGGGAAGAAAAGTATCTGGAGGTGCTTAATTTAGAAGATGCCCTGTTTTGCCTGCGCGAGATGAAGACGCGGGCCTTCGGCCAGGTGCTTTTATACTTCTATACTTGCCAGCTGCTAGAGGAGGAGTACCAGGATAAAAGCACTCTGGCGGACTTGGTGGCCAAGAAATTCAAAGCCACGCGTCCTACCTTTGATTTTTTTTCTCTTTCCTCTCTTCTTAAAAAGTCTTTGAGAGAAGATAAGCCATTATCTGAAATAATCGCCACATTTTTGGACGGTTTTGACAAAGCCCGCCGCAGGCGCTGCGCCGCCTTAGCTGAGGTCTTGCCACAGCAAAGTTCTATTCTTACCATATGTAATATTAACGGGGAGCTAATTTATCTGGCTGAGGCTTTGAGGAATTTGGGTAAAGAATACAGGTTTTATGTTAGCGAGACACGTCCTTATCTACAAGGAGCACGTCTTACTACGTGGGAGCTGCAGCGAGCAGGGGTAAATACTGTTCTTATCTGTGACAACCAGGCTGCTAAGGTTATGGCTGAGAAAAAAGTTAACGCTGTAGTTTGTGGCGCGGACAGGGCGAATTTACAGGGAGATATTATTAATAAAGTTGGAACTTATGCTTTAAGCTGTCTGGCTGGCATCTACAACATTCCTGTCTATGCTTTTGTACAATATCCTTATGATTTTTCTATAGAAAAGGTTGGAATTGAAGAGCGTCCCCCGCAGGAAGTTTTTATGTTTTTAGAGAATATACCTGATAAAGAGAATATAGAGGCTATATATCTCAGTTTTGACATTGTGCCCCAAGAACTGATTAGCGGCTGGGTAGGGCTGGAGGAGCTGCGCCTGAACGATAAGAGGAAATGGAAATAACGAATATAAAAAAAGCTGTTTTGTTTTGGGGAATTTTGTCTGAAGAGGCCGTTATTTATTTGAAAGAGAAATTTCATAGGGGGTTCGTATTGGTAAATCCTGAGTTGCGGCCGTATTTATTGGGACTGGGATGGAATAGAGATGCTTTATCTGCTGCTGGTTTAGAATTTTTATATTGTACTGATAATATGCTGGGGCATCTTTTTTACCTGCAAAAAATAAAGGAGCTTCTGATTCTTTATCAGAAGAAGATGGACGATGGATATTTGTGTTTAAGTGGTTCTTTGTATGTATATGAATTAGCTAAATATCACAATGTGGATGTGAAATTTGCAGCAGGGACAGAGCTGGATTTAGATAAATTTTCTGATAGTGATGCTTCTACTTTAGCCGGACGTCCTATGTATGTAGAAAGTCTTCTAGGGGAGGTCGAGAAGCCTCGGCTTGATCTCATTAAGGAGGAAGGAGATGGATAAGCAAAAAGAACAAATAATCTATTGGGCCCGCCGCCTGAATGAACGGGGTTTAGTTAGCGCCAGAAGCGGCAATATTTCTTTAAAAGTAGACGAAGGTATTCTTATAACTTCTCACGACTGTTATTTGGGAGAACTTTCTTATGATGACATTCTGTTGGTCGATGGTAAAGGCAATATTTTAGAGGGGGAAGGAGAGATTACCAGCGAGAAGAGCTTGCATTTAGGCATACATAGGAAATTCCCTCACGTCAAAGTCGTCCTGCATTCGCATTCTCCTTATACAGTAGCCTTTTTTCATTATTTTGGCAGGCTGGACATATTTTCTTTTGAGGCAAAATTTTATTTGGGAGAGATAAAAGTTGTTCCTCAGGAGACTCCTACAGTTACCCATATTGCACCGGTTTTAGAGGCGCTGGCTGATTCCAATATAGTAGTTTTAGGACAGCACGGGGTGGTAAGCATAGGCCAGGATTTCAAGGAAGCGTTCAGCCTCATTGAACTTTTAGAGGAGCAGACAAAAATAAACCTGATTCTGAAATCTCAGTCCCGCACCGCTTTGGCAGCGGATAGAGAGCTGCCTCAGGAGCCGGGATCGTTAAAGAAGTACAAACTGCTTTCACCCGCGCATATAGCTAAACTGACGGAATTAGTTAACAATGACCCTCAGGCCCAGGAGCTGGGAAGGAAATATGATTTGACCTGCCGGCTGGCGGTTAAAGACCAGGATAGCGGCAGGGCAGTTTGCTTTCATTACCAGGCTGGGCGCATAGTTAAGGTAAGCGAGGAAGCAGAAGGGGCGGATTTCTTAATCATTGGCCGCACGGATATATTAAAAAAAGTCTTCAACCGCAAGCTGGATGCTTTTGTTGCCTCCACCCAGGGCAAGGTAAAAACTAAGGGCGATTTTACTAAGATGAGCCGCTGGTATCCGGTACTAGTGAGAACTTTTAAACTATGGGCACAGGCACCGGTAGAATAAAGTATGCTTCAGGCGAAAGCAGAGGTCTAACCAGTAGCTGGCAGTATAGACTGGCACGCAGGATAGTGCATCTGCGGATATATATCATTATAGCTTGCACAGCGTTAACAGTATTTTTTCTTAGTGTGTTAGGTACGATAAAGGTAGAAACACACCTGGAAGATTTCCTGCCTCAGAGGCATCCCTTTGTAGAAGTGCAGCACCAGCTTACGCATATCTTCGGCGGTCTTAATCAGGTATCTTTGGCCCTGCGGGTTAAGAAAGGGACAATCCTTAATGCTAAGTTTTTGGATAAGCTGATATCTTTAACGGAAGATTTGTATTTGGTTAAGGGTGTAAATATCAGCCGTGTTTATTCTTTAGCCAGCCGCCATATAAAACATATTGTAGCTAACGAAGAAGGTTTTTTTGTAGAACGCCTTTTGCGTTATCCGCCTCAGGACGAAAGAGGCAGGGAGGAATTGAGAAGAAAAATTGAGATTAATCCCAATGTTTACGGCAAAATGGTCTCGCGTGATTTCCGTGCCACTTTTATCCAGGTAGATTTTAATTCGGGAGTAAAAACCAGCTATATATTCTCTACTTTGCAGAAGTTGAAGAAAAAATATGAAGACAAAAACACCGAGATTTATATTGCCGGCCGTCCTATTTTAGAAGGCTGGCTTAATTTCTACCTTCCCTCTATGTTTAAGGTATTGGCAGTAAGTATGCTAGTGATTTCCCTTATTCTGTTTTTTACCTTTCGTTCCCGCCGCGGCATACTCCTGCCTCTTTTAGATTCTTCTATGGCTACTATCTGGGGTATGGGAACAATGAAACTTCTAGGCCTGCGGCTTGACCCGGCTACAATCTTGGTGCCCTTTATTGTTCTTTCTTTAGGTATCAGCCATTCTGTGCACACACTTAAGCGTTATTATGAGGAAATGCGCAGCCCTAAAATGAAAAGCAAGCACGCTATAGTAAATACCATGGCCTATTTGTTTCTGCCGGGGCTCGCCTGTGTATTTACAGACGGGTTCGGGTTTTTATCTTTGGTAATGGTGCCTCTTTCTACCATAAAAAGTATGGCTCTGGCCAGCGGGCTGGGCATTTTCGCCAACTTCTTCACTTCCTTTATGTTTACGCCTTGTGTTTTGTCATTTTTGCACCGGCCTAAAATATTAGCTGTGGAAAGAGAAGAACGGCATCTGTGGGTAGATAAGATGCTGGCGAAGATAAGTATTTTCTCTTTGAATAAGAGAGCCGGCACAATTTTAATTACGGGTTTCATTATTGCCGGCCTGCTTTCTCTGGGAGGGATAAAAAAAATAGTTATTGGCGACAATACAGAAGGCTCAAGTTATCTTTATCCCCACAGCCCTTATAACCGGGCCGAGAAATTTATTAACGACAATTTCGGAGGAACAAATTCCTACTATATTCTAGTAAAATCCTCCTCTTCTTTGCTTAAAGCTGATAAATTAAGGGCTATCGACAGTTTTCAGAGGTATCTCCAGCAACAGGTGCTACAAGTCGGATCGTCTTTGTCCGTGGTAGATGCAGTCAAAGCTTTAAATATGTTTATGTTTGCGGGCAAGAGAGAATATTTTAAAATTCCTTCCCAAGACGATGTTATTGCCCAATACTGGTTTCTTTATACGCTTTCGGGATTTCCCTCTGATTATGACCATCTAATCAGCCGCGACGAGAAATCCTGCAATATTAAATTTGATTTCCGCGACCATAAATCAACTACGGTAAATTTAGCGGTGGAGAAAACGCATCAGTACTTTCAAAAGCATAAATTCAAGGATATAAAATTTCTCTATGCGGGGGGAGACATTGGCATTTTCTATGCCATAAACGATATCATTAAAAAAACTATTCTTCCCAATGCTCTCTTTATCTCTCTTTTAATTTTCTTTTATGTCAGCTTTATTTACCGCTCTTTTACTGCCGGCTGGTTTCTGCTTCTGCCTCTTGTTCTTAGCAACTTAGTTATTTTTTCCCTTTTGGGATTTCTGGGGATTTCTATTACCACCGAGATTCTTCCCCTGGTCTCTTTAAGCGAAGGGCTGGGGATTAATTACGGCATTTATATTCTGGCTCGTTTGTATGATGAGATGCGCCAGAAACGTCATACTTATAAGGATATACTCCATTATACTTTGATTACCAGCGGCAAAGCGGTATTTTTCAGTGGGGCAGTAGTTTCTCTGGGGATACTGGTATGGGTTTTTTCTCCTATTCTCTTTCAGGCAAAGCTGGGGATAATTTTGTGCCTGTCCTTGGTGCTTAATATGGTTATCTCCTTAGTAATGGTTCCGTTGCTGGTCTGGTGGCTAAAGCCGGCCTTTTTGTGGGGAAGAGTAAAGAGAAGATTAAAAAAGGGGGTAGAGAGACGGGGAAGAAGAGTAAGTTTTTTCAAAACAGGAGGTGGAGTGTGAAAAAACTAGGACTTTTGTGGGGAATGCTGTTTGCTGGCAGTTTAGTTTTTGCGGCCAATCTGGAATACTATAAAGTTTACCGACCGCAGGAGGGAATGAGTGCCGATGAGATTATGCGCATTGCCTACTACAACAAATATTCCCTTTTCGCCCGTGATTATATGCAGATAGGGGAGGTTTTATATGTAGACCGCAGTGGATTTACGCGCAAACGAATATGGAAAAGAATGCGGATGATAAAAGGAGGTCAGGAGGGAATTTCTTACAAAGATATCGTAGCTTTTACTTACCCTACAGCGCTTAAAGGATTAGCGGTTCTAACTTGGACTTATGAAGATGCCAAAAGAGAGCAGGATGTCTGGCTCTGGCTGCCTTCCCTTAAGAAGGTAAGAAAGATTTCTGCTTCTCAGAATGACGATGCTTTTCTGGGCTCGGATATGACCGTAGAAGAGGTGTCTACCCGCCGTTTTGAAGATGAAAGTTATAAATTAGTTGGGGAAGAAAATTTTAAAGGCTACAAGTTTGAAGCAACAGGAGAAACTAAACTCGCCGGCAAAGCGTGTTTTATTATAGAATGCTATCCCAAAAGGCCGCACTGGTATTATGCCAAAAGAAAGGTGTGGATAGATAAAGATACCGGCGGCGGCATTTTTGAGGAGTATTACGATAAAAACGGGAAGCTGTTTAAGACGCTTTTTCGGGAATGGGTCTGGACTAAAGCCGGCGATAAGAAATATCCTGCTCAGATGTCTTTAGAGTGTAAAGATTTGCGGACCGGCCACCGCACTGATATTTTGATGAAAGATACAAAGTACGACCAGGGGGTTAGTGAATATAATTTTACCGTAAAAGCCTTAATGCGTTCCCGCTGGTAAAAAGGAGGTAAGAAAATGAAGAAGCTATTACTTTTCTGTTTTTTATTTCCTTTATCTGTTCTGGCGGCTCAAACCGGCAATAATTTTGAATATTCCGGCTATGTTAAAACCGAAGTATGGGTCCAGACTAACAATGATAATTCTCATCAGTTTCTTTCATCTTTCCGCAATACGCTTGATTTAGAAGCGCAATACCGCATCTCAGACGAATGGACTCTCTTTGTGCATCCGCGCTATTTTTACGATTTTGCCTACGGCATAAGAGACGGGGCGTTTGACAGAAATCAGGAAAAAGCCGGCACTACGCAGAGAACGGAATGGCTGCGCGACTGCTACCTGGATTATACTTCAGACCAGCTGGATGTGAGAATTGGCAAACAGCAAGTTGTTTGGGGCCAGGCCGACGGCCTGCCTTTTTTAGACCGGGTTATGCCTTTTGACTTAACTCGCTACTGGCTGCCCGACTTTGCCGATATCAGAATCCCTTTGTGGATGATTAAGGTGGAGTATTCGCCTTGGCTGAATTCTACTTTACAGTTTCTCTTGATTCCTGACTTTGAAGCTTCGCGTTCGGCTAAGGCCGGCGATACCTTTGCTTTCAAAGCAGTGAATGATTTTGATACGGTAAAAAGCATTATGGAAGCCGCCGGCGGCAGTATGAGTACGGCGATTTACCGGCCTTCTTCTAAACTGAAAAATTCGCGAGTTGGTCTGCGCTGGCGTTCTATATTTGCCGGCATAGACTACACTCTCAACTGGCTTTATGGTTATTCTACCAGTGCTTATACCTATTCCGATGGTGTAGTAATTACCGGCGGTCTGATTCCCGCCTTAGGTATGCCTAAGGGTAATTATTATTATTCCCGCCGGCACAAGCTAATGCAGCTCATCGGTTTTTCTTTCAACAAGTCTTTTACCAACGCCGGCCTCCTGAAAGGGTTGACGTTGAGAGGAGAATTTGCTTACCTGCGCAATGAGCCTACTTATTATGGCAGTCAGGGGCACAGAAGTTACACCGAAAGAAGTGACAAATATACCTATGTATTAGGATTTGATAAATATTACTTTACAAACTGGCTTTTCTCTCTGCAGTTTGCCCAGTTTATTCATAACAGCCCTACTTTTAAAGGCAAACACGCTCTGAGTTCTTATACTTACGGGCTTATGGATAAAGTAGAAAGCTACGTTACCCTTAAGGTAGCCACAGACTTTGTATATGAGAGGATTAAGCCGGAAGTGCTGATAATTTATGGCGACGACAACGACGGACGAATCTCTTTTAAGACTAAGTTTGAGATGCGGGATAATCTCTGGCTTACCTTAGGCTATCATCACTTTTGGGGTCCGGCCTACGGCTCTAACGGCCAGTATCGCAATAACGATCAGATTGTCTGCGAACTCAAGTATACCTTTTGAAATATATGTTTATTGATGCATCGTAGGAATTTTTAACATTTTAATATAGTCAGCACGGCAAGAGTATACATAACGGATAATATTGCGGCGGTCTTGAGAAGAAATATGGGTGAATTTGACAAAAGTATCGTAATAAATTTTCGCCTCCTTATCGTTATAGCGTAGGGAACCCTGGGAGATTATTACTTTTCCCTGCGTATATATAGGAGAAGCGGTAGCGGGAAGAGTTATTTCTAATTCTATAGTACTGCCCGGCGGCAATTCCTCTTCTAGAAGCATCAAGACTCCTTCGCCGCTGATATATTGACTTAATGATTTTTCTTGTTGACCTTTTTTTGAAGACCTGTATTTTAGCTTTATGTACGATTCTACCCACGCATATCTTGTTCTATCCCCGGGGATTTTAATTTCTTTAACGAGGAAATCTGGCAGAGATATTTTTTTGCTTTTGTCACCCGGGAGTTTTACCTCTTTCATAAAGAAATCAATCAGTCGAGATTTTTTGGGAGGAGTGCTTAACAAAGTTGGTTTAATGGTATTTCTATATTTATTCCGAAATTGATTTATTATATAATTTGTTATCTTTTGCCGTTGAGTAAGGTCGATCTTTATATATCGTATACCTGTAGCTAGACTACCATGTGGGGAAGAGGAAATTTTATCTTGCCAGACTACTTCTCCAATAAAGAAGATGGGCTTTGATTCATTGGGCAGATTTATTTCTAGTTGAATGCGAGTACCGGGCGCGAGGGCTTCTTTTAGCTCTATACAAATACCGCTGCCGCTGATATTTTTTGTTAATGCTTTATCAAAAGAGGCTTTTTCATCGAGACGGCGATACTTAATCGGTAATGATGAATCAAGACGAATAAATTTTCTGCGTTCAGCCATTTTTTATCATTCTAAACAGGGAGATAATAAGTGTCAAGTTTTTAGATACTACTTAGCTTTTGTAGAAGCGCTGATAATACTGTTGCAGCCGGGGAAGGTTATAGTATAATCAATCTTGAGGGAAATTATAGAGAGGAGAGATAAATATGGAGGAATATCCCTACTATGTAGGAGGGGAATTTAGGAAGAGTAACAATAGGCTTGTTTGTGAGGCAGCGGCGAAGAGGGAAGTATTGGGGTATATGTTTGAGGCAGAAGTGCGCGACTTGGCTTTTGCTTTAGAGAAATCACGCCAAGCCCTGGCCATTTGGAGAAATACGCCTTTTTCTGAGCGGGCACAGACTTTGCGACAGATAGGAGAGACTATTCTGGATAATCTTTCCCTTCTTGCCGAAATAGAGAGTAAAGATGTGGGTAAAATTATGAAAGAATCTCTCTTTGTTGATGTCCCTCTGGCCGCTGATTGTTTTAAATACTATGCCTCTTTTTTAGAATCACTTTCTGTGGTTTCTCCTGCTTCTCAAAAGGGGTGGGATATTTTTACTTATGAGCCTTATGGTGTAGCAGGCATAATTCTTCCTTACAATGTGCCTCTGATGATTTTTGGATTTAGTGTAGCGGCGGCTCTAGCCGCAGGGAATGCCGTAATTGTAAAACCTTCGGAATTTGCCAGCCTTTCCCTTCTTAAACTGGCTCAATTTCTGGACAAGCTTGATTTGCCGCCCGGTCTTATTAATATAGTCAGCGGAAGAGGGGAAAAGATAGGAAAGGCTTTAGCTCAGAGTGAGGTGGATATTCTTTCTTTTACCGGCAGCCGCAAAACTTTTATGCAGGTATATCGGGAAAGCGCCTCTCACCCTAAGAAGATTATCTGTGAACTGGGGGGGTGCAATGTAGGGTTTATTTTCAAATCGGCTCATTTAGAAAGAGCAGTTGATAATATATTGGCGGCAGCGTTTATGAAACAGGGGCAAATATGTATTGGGGTTAGTCTTTTGCTTATAGAAGAAGAAGTCTTTTCTCAGGTAAAAACAATGCTAAAGGAAAAAGTAGAAAAAATACATTTAGGTGATCCCCAGGATCCTTCTGCTAATCTATCGGCGCTGATTAGTTCTTCTTATCTGGAAGAAGTGGATAAGAGAATAAGAAAACTAGTAAGGGAGGCTCAGGCTGAAGTTATAAGCGGGGGCAGGAGGGTGGAAGGGACTAATTTTTATTTACCCACTTTACTAGAGTTGAAAGAGTTGGTATGGGAAGAGTTCTTTGCTCCTGTATTGATGATTAAGAGTTTTAAGGCAGAAGAGGCGGAAGAAATTTTGGAGGAGAATCCCTCTGGTCTTACCCTTCAAATCTGGACCGCAGATCTGGCGCAGGCAGAAAACTTAGCTCATAAAGCCCAGGTAGGCACAGTCTGGATAAATACTTTTGCTCAGATGTCTCCTGCTACTCCTTTTGGAGGCATGAAACAGAGTGGCTGGGCCAGAGTTTTGGGGCCAGCGGGGTTTTTCGAATTTTGCCACATTAAACATATTGGTATAGGGAATGGCCCCTCCCCAGTTGAGGGCTGGTTTGGTTTCTGATTTTATTAGTTGCAATCCTTTACGATTGATGGTATAACCCAGATGATGATAAGAAAGCTTAAATCTCCCCGCCTGAAAAGGCCCTATTTAATTGCTTGCTGGCCAGGCATGGGAGAGGTGTCGCTTAAAGCCGGTCTTTTTCTTAAAAGCGTTCTTAATTTTCAGGAGTTTGCCAGAGTAGAAAAAAGCGGACTTTTTGAGCCTATTGGTATTATTAGCCAGCGGGGAATTGCGGAGCTGCCCAAAATAGAAGAAGGAACGTTTTATTTTAGCCGTCAGAAAGAAAGAGACGTTGTTTTGTTTATATCTCAAGCTCAGCCGCCTTTGGATAAAGGATATATTTTCTCACGCCAGATTCTAGAGTTTTCTGCAGGCCTTAAGATTAAAGAGATATTTACTTTTGCGGCTATGCCGCAGCCTATTGACCACAATCAGGACCCTCGTGTCTGGGTGGTGGCTACTCACGAGACGGTGCTAAAGGATATGCAGAAATTAGGGGGGGAGATTTTAAATGAGGGGCAAATTAGTGGTCTTAATGGCTTGCTTCTAGGGGTAGCTAAAGAAATGGGAATGAGGGGAGCCTGCCTTCTAGGGGAGATTCCTTTTTATACTATTCAGATTGAAAATCCCCGCGCTACTTTAAAAGTATTGGATATTCTCAGGCGATACCTTAATCTAGACATAGATTTTAGTTTGCTTATTCAGCGCAGTAATTATATAAAAGAGGAGATAGATAAATTGATTAGTTATCTAAAAGGAGAGGCATCTTTCCCTGAACAGACACCGCTTAGCGAGGAAGATATCCAGCGGATCAAGAAAGAATTAAATAAGTATAGTAAATTACCGCAGTCAGTAAGAGCAAAAATCGAAGACCTTTTTCGCCAGGCAGAGAAGGATATTTCTTTTGCCTCTGAACTTAAAAAGCTTTTAGACAGCTGGAATGTTTATGCTGAATACGAAGACCGCTTTTTAGACCTCTTCCGCAAAAAGCGTCTTGACCACTAAAATTTTCCTTTCCGGCCAGTCTTTTTAATTTCTTCTTCTACCTCTTCTGCGCCTTCTTGATAAAACTTTTCTTCTTCCGGCTCTAGAGTCTTTAAAAGGCGCAAAAACTCTCCTGCATGAACTCTTTCTTCATCGGCGATATCTTTTAATACCGCCTGTGCCAGTTTATCATCGGTTGATTCTGCCACCTGCATATACATCTGTACGGCTTCGTATTCTGCTGCTACCATGAAACGGATAGCCCGGATCAATTCTTCGCTGCTTAGTTTCTTCGCGGGGGTGAGACCGGAAAAGGGACTTGCAAACTCTGGCATTTTTTTCCTCCTTTTTAGCTTTCTCAACTATTTTAAACCTCCTTCTTAAAAGTGCAAGAAGAATTGACAGGAAGAAAAAAAATGAGATATACTATAGGTCTAAATACTCTTTTATTATGCCTGGACAAAACCAGAAATATTCTCTCAAGATTCCTTATCTAACGCAAGCCGAAGTCCGCCGTTTGGACAAGAAGGCAAGACGTTTTTTGCCGGAGTTGCTGTTAATTGAAAATGCCAGCCGGGGCGCGAGTAAGGTAATTCTCAGCCGCTTTAAATTTAAGACATGCGTAGTTGTTGCTGGAAAAGGCAATAACGGGGCGGATGCTTTGGCTTCCTGTCGCCACCTCATGAATGCGGGCAAAAAGGCAAAAGTTTTCATAGCAGCGGCAAGAAGTGATGTTAACACGCAGGTTGAGTTTGAGCTTAGTGTACTGCAGAAAGTCTTTAGGGTTACACCTGTTTATTTGGGTAGCCCTGCTTCGCTCAGGAAGCTAAAACAAGCACTCAAAAAAACAAAGGTGGTAATTGATGGCATTTTCGGAATAAATTTTCATCTTCCCCTGCGACCTTTTTACCGTAATATTTTTGAGATAATAAATCAAACAGAAGCCAGAGTAGTTTCTCTTGATATACCCTCAGGCCTTAGTGCCGACTCAAGAGAAGTAGATACAGCGGTAAAAGCCGATTTAACTATAACTTTTGTTACTCCCAAACGCACTCTTTTATATCCTACGACTAAATCTTATTGGGGAGAGGCAGTAGTTGTAGATATTGGTATAGGTTATGAATTTCTTAAGAAGCTTTAGTGTCTTTATTTTTTTGTCTCTATCCGGTTGTGTTACGGTAGGACCTTATCCTTCGCAGCAGGCACTTCAGCAGACGGAGACTCAGCTGCGCCGCAAAGCCCTTTACTACCGTATGCAGAAGGACCTGCGGGTCAATAACATCGGGTTCAGGATATTAAAATCCCTGCGCCCGCGGCGGGGGCTTAACTATAACTATATAGGTGCTTTAGTTGCCGACAATAATAAAGATATTCAAGCCGTATTGTCTCTGCCTTCGGACAAAGGGGCAGTTGTTTACGGAGTGGTGTCCGGCTCGCCCGCGGCAGAGGCAGGCGTAAAAACAGGCGATATTATTCTTAAAATTAACAATCATGTTCTTTCCGGAGCGGGGGATTACTACCGCTGGCTTATAAAAGAGAAGCAAAGAAAACTATGGCGCTTGAAGGTAAAAAGAGGGGAAGAAACCGTAAACCTTTTATGCCGGCCGCTTAAGATGGGTTATTTTGTCCGTTTTGGCACTGTTCCTTCTGAGACGGTAAATGCTGCCGCGGGAGAAGGTGTAGTGGCGGTTACTTACGGTCTGCTTAATTTTGTGAAAAACGATGATGAACTGGCAGTAGTAATAGGCCATGAGATGGCACATATTGCTAAAGGGCACCTGCTTAAGCGCCAGGGCTTGGGGGTTGTGGCGATGCTGGTTTATTGGGGCCTGTCTCAGAAGATTCCTCAAGGAAGGGAAATCGGTCAGCAGTTGGGCGGTATATTTAATGCTAAATTTTCGCGTGATTTTGAACGGGAGGCAGATTATTTTGGCGTTATCTTTGCTTATCTGGGAGGGTTCAATGTAAAAAGAGGCATTGAGATTTGGGAACGCTTTGCTATAGAGCTGCCTCAGAGCCTTAACGCTTCTTTGCTGGCCGATCATCCTACCACTACAGAGCGGCTTTTGCGGGTAAAAGCGCTGGCAGAGAAACTGGAGAAAAACGAATTAGATTTTAGTAAGGTGATATATTAATAGGAGGGGGAAATGATTATTGAATGGTTAGGCCATGCTAGTTTCCTGTTGCAGACAGAAAGAGGGGTAAAGATTATTACTGACCCTTATGAACCAGGAAGTTATGGCGGGGCTGTCCGATACCGGAAGATAGAAATTGAGCCAGACATAGTCACTATATCTCATGAACATTTTGACCACAACTATCTGGCCGGGTTCAAAACCAAACCGCAAGTTTTTCGCCAGGCGGGAGAATACAGCCGGGGAGAGATAAAGATAAAAGCTTTAGCTTCTTTTCATGATGAAAAGCAAGGCAGAGAGAGGGGTCCGAATCTTATTTTTATTTTTGAACTGGAAGGTCTTAAGGTGGTTCATTTAGGGGACTTAGGAACTACGCTCATAGATTATGACGCTTTAAAAAACACAGCGGCATTGCTGGTACCTGTAGGAGGAGTGTATACCTTAGGGCCTCAAGAGGCTAAATTAGTATGCGAAAAAGTTAATCCTCGTTTAGTGATCCCTATGCATTTCAAGACTGAGAAATTAGGTTTTGATATAGCCGGTGTGGAAGATTTTGCCTCTCGGTTTAGTGCCGTAGAATATTCTTCTCAGAGCCAGATAGAGATAAATTTTCAGAATCTTCCCTCTTCCCTTAAAGTAGTAGTGCTTCGACCTTCTCATTAGGTATGTATGAGGAGAGATTCTATCGTAATTACCTAAATAAGGAAAACTTCTTTTCCTGCCGCGTGATGGTAAACGAAGCCGATGTTGTGATTTATTCTTCTCGTCCTTTAGGCAACTGCGCCCAGGAAATAATACAGAAATATTATAACCAGGTAGCTGAAGTCGTAGAGAAATACCCTGCTTTTGCCACTTCTCTTTCGCCTTTGGAAATAGAGGCAAAATATCCTTTAGTGAAAGAAATGCTGGCTGTATCTCAACTTTTGGATATTGGCCCTTTAGCTACGGTAGCCGGGGCAATCGCCGAATTTTCGGGGCGTGAGCTTTTAAAACAGACTCCTCAACTTATCGTTGAGAACGGCGGCGATATATTCCTGGCGAAAAAAGGACCTATATTCATACAGCCTTTGGTAGTAACGCATAATTCCTTAAGTCGTGTAGTGTTAGTTCTGGAGGAAAGAGACTATCCTTTAGGCATTTGTTCTTCTTCTTCTACCTTCGGACATAGCCTTAGTCTGGGGCAGGCGGATTTAGTTACCGTAGTAAGCCGCTCGGCGATTTTGTCCGATGGGCTCAGCACGCGCCTGGCTAATATGGTAAAAGCGCCTTATGATATAAAAAAGGCTTTAGCCTACGGGCGCCGTTTTGAAGGAATAGAAGGAATTTATATTGTTAAGGACAGTCAAATTGGCCTTTGGGGAAATATGAAAATAAGCTCAGTATCTCACGAGCCTCTTTAAAAGCTAAAGCTTTTTGTTTGACGCCTCTACTTATTTTTACTATAATTAAAACTCAGCTTAAAATATTAGGAGGGTTTTATGGCAGAATTAGATAAGAAAAGAGTGTTTATGTTAGCTGGTCATGCTCAATGCGGTAAGACGTCTTTAGCTGAGGCTATTTTGTACCAGAGCGGCGCAACCACTCGGTGGGGTAAAGTAGATGAGGGCAATACGGTAAGTGATTATGAGAAAGACGAAATAGAAAGGAAGAGTTCCATAAACGCTTCTTTTCTCAACTGTAAATACAAAAATTATTCTTTACAATTTATCGATACGCCAGGCTATCTGGACTTTGTAGGAGAAATAATTGCTGCGGCGAGAGGGAGCGATTTTGCCGTGATAGTAGTAGATGCGGCATCAGGAGTAGAAGTGGGAACAGAAAAAGCCTGGGAAATAATTGAGAAAGAAAATCTTCCCTGTTTATTTTTTATTAATAAGTTGGATAAAGAAGAAGCAGACTTTAGCCAATGTCTAAAGGATATTAAAAATAATTTGACTAAGAAAGCCGCAAGCTTAGCCTTGCCTTTAGGGAAAGGTGCCGCATTTAAAGATGTAGTGAGTATAATTGATAGCAGCAAAAGGGATTCTTTGGGAGCAGAGGAGGAAAAAGGTTTTGAAGAGTTCTATTCTCAGATTGTAGATATAGTAGCAGAAAGTGACGATGCGCTTCTGGAGAAATACTTGGATAAAGGGAGCCTGGAGCCTAAAGAGGTTTTGTCTGCCTTAAATAAAGCCGTGCGTCAACGCCAGCTTTTTCCGGTTTTAGCCGGAAATGCTCTTTCGGGTGTGGGCATAGAGCTTTTGTTGCAGGTGTTGACAGAAGTTATGCCTGCGGTTAGTGACCGTTTGCCTCTAAAGGTTAAAGATTCTGAAGGGAAGGAAATATTAGTAGAATCCAAAGCAGACGGCCCCTTTGCGGCTCAGGTAATAAAGAGCATATTTGATCCCTATGTAGGGCAGCTAAGTATATTTAGAGTGTTTTCCGGTAAAATCTCCTCCAACGGTACTTTCTATAATCAGAGTCAAAAAACTAAAGAGCGTTTTAGCCAGATTTTTGTCTTGCAAGGTAAAGAGCAGCAGGCAAGGGAAGTAGTTAGTTGCGGGGATATAGCCGCAGTAGCTAAATTAAAAAATGCGGTAACTTCAGACACTTTGGCGGAGGAGTCCTTTAAGGTGTTGTTTGAACGACTGGTATTTCCTGTTCCTACTTATTCGGCTTCCATTAAGCCTAAGACACGGCAGGATGAAGATAAGATTTCGCAGGCTTTAACTAAACTCACTTTGGAAGACCCTACCTTGCGGGTGTCACGCGATACACAAACTAAAGAACTGATAATTTCCGGCACAGGAGAACTACATATTAATATCATAATGGGGCGTCTGAAGGAAAGGTTTTCGGCTGAGGTAACTTTAGGCCGCCCCAAGGTCCCTTATAAAGAGACAATTACTAAAGCGGCAAAAGTACAGGGCAAATATAAAAAGCAGACAGGAGGACATGGTCAATATGGCGATGTGTGGATTGAAGTGGAGCCTTTGGAGAGAGGCAAAGATTTTGAATTTGTAGATAAGATTGTAGGTGGCAGAATACCGCGTAATTTTATACCTTCAGTGGAAAAGGGGATTCGTAAAGCTATGGAGGAAGGATTTTTGGCCGGTTACCCTTTGGTAGATATAAAAGTGACCCTTTTTGATGGTTCTTATCATCCCGTGGACTCCTCAGATATGGCTTTTCAGATTGCAGGGAGTATGGCATTTAAAAAAGCTATGGAGCAAGCAGGCGTGGTTATGTTGGAGCCAATAATGAATGTAGAAATTACCGTGCCGGAAGAATTTATGGGCCAGATAACCGGAGACATAAACTCTCGCCGCGGTCGTGTTTTAGGAATGGAAGCCAAGGGTACAAAGCAGGTAGTAAAAGCACAAGTTCCTCTTTCTGAAATGTTTAGTTATGCTTCAGATTTGCGTTCGGTGACCGGCGGACGTGGTAGTTATTTAATGAGTTTTTCTCATTACGAAATAGTGCCGCAGCGTATTACCCAGAGCATTGTAGAAGCAGCTAAGAAGAAAGAAGCATGAAAGTTGCCTCTTTAGGCCTGGATATTGCGGCGGGAAAATATAAATATACCACAGAGTGTTTTCAAAAGTTAGCAGAGAAATACAAACCAAAAAAAACCTCCCCTTACTTTATTGAGATTATTTCTCATCTTTCTGGTGCTGATGTTATCGCCTATAGTAAAGAGAGGAAGATAGATTTAATTATTAACGATTTAGACCTAATAGAGAAACGCCTTTCCAAAGACGGGGAAGAAGAAAAAAAGCTGTTAGTTAAGCTCCAGACAGCCTTAGAACAGAACAAATTGCTTGCAGAAGTGCTTAGCCCTGAGGAGAAAGAGAGGGTGCGTGATTTAAATTTGCTCAGTCTACGTCCTTGTGTGGAGATTGAGAAAGGGGAGGATGAAAAAGAGGTAATAGCTCAGATTTTTGAGCAGTCGGGATTTCTCCTTTTTTATACCGCCGGTCCCAAAGAAGTTCATGCCTGGCTGCTGCGCCGAGGCGAAAACATATTGAAGGCCGCGGCTAAAATTCATAGTGATTTGGCACGTGGCTTTATAAAGGGAGAAGTCATTAACTGCGCAGAGCTCTTGAAAGTATTCAATATGGCTGAAGCCAGAGCCAAAGGTTTAGTAAAAAGCGTAGATAGAGATTATGTAGTAGAAGACGGGGATGTTATCGAAATAAAATTTAGCGTATGATGAATCTGGAGATTAAAAAAGCCTTAGTGAGCGTTTGGGATAAAAGGGGTTTAGGGGATTTTTGCCAGACTTTGGCGAAATTTAACATAGAGATTTATTCTAGCGGAGGCACATGGCGTTTTCTGGAAGCAAGAGGCATAAAAGCCCAAAATATAGAGAAGATAACAGGGTTTTCTCAATTGTTAGGAGGTAGAGTAAAGACGCTCCATCCTCTGATTCATGCCGCAATTTTAGCGCGTAAAGATGATGCGCGTCATATGGCCGAGCTTAAGAAAATAGGCATATCTCCTTTTGATTTGGTGGTAGTAAATCTTTATCCTTTTCTGGAAAAACGGCGCGAGAATCTTACTCTGGAGCAGATGCAGGAGTATATTGATATCGGCGGGCCTACTATGTTGCGCGCTGCGGCAAAAAATTTTCAGTCCGTAGCCGTAATTAGTAGTCCTTCCCAATATAAAATGGTGGCGGGGGAATTAGTGGGAGAAAGGGGGAAGCTGTCTTTAGCTTTGCGAAAGAAGCTGGCCGGCGAAGCATTCGCATTTGTCAGTCAGTATGATTCTGCTATTGCTGAGTTTCTGGCCGCGTCTAATAAGGAGACAAAAAGGGTTGTTTTTAGGAGACATCACTCTTTGCGCTACGGCGAGAATCCTCAACAGAAAGCTGCTCTCTACAAAATCGGCGGCGAGGTAAGTTTTGAACAATTAGGCGGCAAAGAGCTTTCTTACAACAATTTCCTGGATTTGGATGCAGCTCTGTCTTTAGTGCGTTATTTTAAAAGATTGCCCGCCGCTTGTGTAATAAAACATGGTAATCCCTGCGGCGTAGCTCTGGCCGGCAATCTGGCTTTAGCTTACCGGAAAGCTTTTATGAGCGATGCCCTTTCCAGTTTTGGAGGAATTATCGGCCTTAATAAAGAAGTAGATGAGAAAACGGCAAGAGCTGTTATAAAAAGTGGATTTCGAGAAGCGGTAATAGCGCCGGGATTTAGCCGGGAAGCTTTAGATATATTGAGAGAAAAGAAGAATCTGCGTTTGATTAAGGCTGATTTTAAGAAGCATAACTCGAATCAACAAATAAGAAAAACCGCATTTGGTTATTTAATTCAGGAAGAAGATTTATTGGTTATAGATAATCATAAGCTTCAGATTGTAACCAAAAAAAAGCCTACGGCGAGAGAAATAGAAGATTTGCTTTTCGCTTGGTTTGTAGCCAAATATACAAAGTCCAACGCTATTGTCATAGCTAAAAACCTTAGGACTTTAGGGATTGGTTGCGGCCAGCCTTCGCGCATTGGCGCTATGGAAATCGCCATCAGAAAATCTTGTCAGTCTACGCAGGGAGCGGTATTAGCTTCTGACGGTTTTTTCCCTAAGGAAGACAATCTGGAATTAGCAAAATCTGCGGGAATTAAAGCTTTAATCCAGCCAGGAGGTTCGCTTAAGGACAAAGATTTGATTAAGTTAGCCGACAAGCTGAATCTTTCTATGATTTTTACCTCGCTACGTCATTTCCGTCATTAATATTTCTCTATGAAGAAAGCCAAAGAGATTTTAGAAATAGTAGCATGTTTATTGGTTCATGCGGGGAAGATTCTTATTGCTCAGCGCGAGGCAAAAGATAGCTATGGACTTTTATGGGAGTTTCCGGGAGGAAGGGTAGAGAGAGGAGAAAGCCATTGGCAGGCTTTGAAGCGCGAGATTAAAGAGGAGCTTAATATAGAAATAGAAGTAGGCGAGCCTTTGGGAGTATTTTTTGATGAGAACGAGGAGATAAGAATAAAGGTGCATCTTTACCGTTGTTTTTTAAAGGGAGGAAAAATAGAAGCAAGAGAATGTGCGAGTTTCAGATTTATTACCCCCAAAGAACTCTCAGCAGTTAATTTTGCGCCGCTGGACGTAAAAATAAGAAGGTTTATCCAAAGTGGAAAAATCGTATTATAAACAGGCAATGTCTTTTTTGGAAGCGTTAGTAAATTACGAAAAGCAGCGAGATAGATTCAAACTTGCTTCCTTAAAGCTTCAGCGTCTGCGGCAGTTATTGAAAACGCTTAAGCTCAGTCCCTCTTCTTTGTGCTTAGTCCAGATAGCCGGCACAAAAGGTAAAGGATCAGTAGCTATTTTTCTTGCCTCTATTTTGAGCGCTCACCACTTAAAGGTAGGGCTTTTTACTTCGCCGCATCTTTCTAGCTGGCGGGAAAGAATAAGGATAGTTTATTATAGAAAGGGAGAGATAAAAAACTCATATATCTCCCCAAGAGATATTTCTGAGTTCTGGCATCGTTATTCTCAAGCCGTTATGAGCTTTTACTATTCTTCTAGAGGCAGGGGACTTAGTTTTTTTGAATTGATTACGGCTTTAGGTTTTTATTATTTCCAGAAGAAGAAGGTAAACCTGGCAGTACTGGAGACAGGTTTAGGAGGAAAGTTAGACGCTACTAATGTATCCCCGCAAAATGAATTAGCCATAATTACTCCTATTGATTATGACCATGAAGAGATATTAGGCCACACCCTAATCTCTATTGCTCAGGCTAAAGCTGGTATCATAAAAGAAGGAGGAGCGGTATTAACTAATCAACATCATGCCGCGGCTTTAGAAGTTATTCGCCAGATAAGCATTGCCCGCAAAGTACCTTTATATATACAAGGACAAGATTTTTATCCCTCCCGCGTGCAAATTAGTCCGCAACAGAGCCGTTTCTGGTTCTCTTTTAATAAGGAAAAAAGCGGCCCTTTTTCTCTTAAGCAGAGGGGAGACTATCAAGTAGAAAATGCTGCTTTAGCTCTGGGCGCAGCAAAAGTCTTTCTTCATAGACATAAAAGAAAATTCTCCTCTGGCTCGGCAAAAATAGCTTTAGAAAAACTTACCCTTCCCGGTCGCTGGGAAATAGTAAGGAGGAAACCTCTGGTTATTTTAGATATAGCCCATAATAGCTTCTCTTTAGAACGTCTTTTTCACAACTTAGAATGTTATTACCATAGGCAATTTATTGTTATTTTTGCGCTGGCCCGCGATAAAAAAGTTGGGAAAATTAAACAATTGCTAAAGGAAGCAAAGGTAGCAATTTTCCCTCACCTTGCCCATATGCGTCTTCTAACTCCTTCTGAACTTAAGAGGCGCCTGGAAATCAAAAAGGCAATTATTACCTCTAATCTCTCAGAAGCAATAAAGCAGGCTTTTGGTTTGGCGGGTAGAGACGGGCTATTATTGATAACCGGTTCAACCTATTTGGTGGCTGAGGCAAGAGTCCTATTATGCAAAAGAAATACAATTTAGACGATACCATTGCTTCTTTAGCCACTTTCCCTCAGAGAGCGGCAATTGGGATAATAAAGATTTCTGGCA
>Ga0180301_10000183_pt1 | contig 46978 bp, 36 predicted proteins | sample GuaBasSediGuay16_FD_121797 | JGI IMG/M metagenome (GOLD analysis project Ga0180301, IMG submission 121797) | Subseafloor sediment microbial communities from Guaymas Basin, Gulf of California, Mexico - Guay16, Core 4569-2, 12-15 cm | ecosystem: Environmental > Aquatic > Marine > Hydrothermal... | reverse complement strand
GAACCCTGAGACAGGAAGACCCTCCACTACACATGCATCAAAAACAATGAAAGTAGCGGAGAGCCAGAACGGATAACAATTAACGGGCGGATGTTCAGCCGCCTTTTACCATTAAAGTTTAATTAGTAGTATGTAGTTTTTTACTGGGATTTTTGAATGTCTGGGATGGAGGACAGTCTTTACAGGATTGTGCTTACGGGGCTTCTTATAAGCGTCACATTATATGGTTTAGGCATAATTGCCTTTGTGTTTTCTCCAGAAGGGGAATCATGGCGACTTCTCATGGAAGCCGGCACAATATTATTGCTCTTCACGCCTATAGTTAAGGTGACGGTTGCTGGCTACATGTTTAAGAACAGGGGGGAAAAGGCTAACGCGGCAACAGCGTTACTTGTTTTAATATTTATGTTGCTGAGCCTAGTTTTAGGTATATTCCTCCGCATAAAATAGGGTAATTATGGTCCGGGTAAAAGCATTCCAGTGTAAATATAGATGCCTTTTCTCAGCATTAGATAAGACAGGTAGGCTAAAAGGAGGGCGAATCCTGTCTTTAAACGTCTGGATTTAATCTTGTTCATTACAGTTGCTCCCATAATTGCACCAGACGTCACCCCCAGGACCATGGGAGCTACGATAGCTAGGTTAACTATCCCTGTAATATAATAAATTATGGCACCAGTGGAGGCTGTAATATCTATCATAAACTTGCTTGTAGCTATTGCCGCTTTAATAGGAGTATTCATCAATTGGTTCATGAAGGAGACCTTAAGTACCCCTCCCCCTATCCCAAGCATCGCTGATAGAACTCCAGCGAAAAAAGATGCTATTAAACCTACTCCGGTGTTGGAGATATTATATTCAACGAGTGTTCTTTCGGCTAAATCGTAATATGAGGAAGCTAGCTTTAGAATCCTGGCCACCTTATCCTCCTTGACGTTTTTATATCCCATGTGTTTGATCTTCTCTTCCTCTATCTCCCTAGTTTTAAATTGCTGTAAAGCAAGGTATCCTAAGAGCACCGATAATATGAAATATAGGATATACGGTGGAACTAGGATGGCTAAAAGGGCTCCAGTAATGGCGCCTAGGGAGGTTACGGTCTCCAAGAGAAATGCAAGCCTAATGTTTACCATTCTTTGCTTTAAATAACGCGAACTACCAGCCATGCTTGTGGCGATTACTGTTACAAGGCTTGCGGCAGCAGCTTCCTTTACAGGTATGGCGAAAAAGGCTGTGAGGACTGGAACCATTATTACTCCACCACCTATCCCCATTAAGGCACCACAGGTTCCAGCCGCAAGGCCTGTTAAGAGCAGTAAAACGATGTCTAGTGGACTCATGCTTTCGTTTAACACGTTAGAGTTTAAAAGTTTTGTCTAATTATCTGACACGGGGGAATAGTGGAAGGAAACTATACATGCAGAATATTGTTAATCGATTTATCCACGGAAAAAGTATCCTGGAGCCACCTTAACAAAGAAGTTTTCCATATGCTTGTCGGAGGAAGAGGCCTGGCAATATACTACCTGCTGAAGAATAATCCAGGGAATATAGATGCCTTTCACCCTGAAAACAGTATCTTGTTTGCAACAGGCCCGCTAACCGGGGTTGTGGCAGGGGGATCAAGTGCCATAATAGCATCCAAATCCCCTTTAACGAATCTCTACTACGATGATACAATTGTAGGCCGTCTTCCAGTATCTTTAAGGAAAGCCGGTATAAATATGCTGGTTTTGAAAGGTAGATCTGAAACACCTATTTACCTGTGGATAAATGATGGGGAGGTTGAGTTTAGAAAAGCCAACCATATTTGGGGATTAAATGTAGTGAAATCAACTGAAACACTGCTTAGAGAAACGAGCAGGGAAGCAGGAATAGCTGTAATAGGCAGGGGAGGGGAATACCTGGTAAGATATGCCTCTATAGTAACCGACGGCTACTATGCTGTGGGAGGTGGATTAGGCGCAGTATTTGGGGCTAAAAAGCTTAAAGGAATAGCAGTTCAAGGTTTACATGAAATCCCTAAACCAGCGATGTTCAAGGACTCCGGAAAAAGACTCCATCCTGATGCTGGATTCCAATGCACGCGGGTAAAACACACATTGGAAGCCTATCGTCTATTAAATGAGAGAAGCCTACTGGCAACCGAGAATTTCCGTGTAATAAACAGAAAACAGGTGGAGTATTTTATCGAGGATTTATCTAAGATTCAATACAAGGAAAAATCTTGTCAAGGGTGTCTTATGAGATGCCCTAGTGTCATCGAGTTTGGAGATTGCTTGATGGAACTGGATTGGAAGGCTGTTCACATGCTAGGCCCGAACATAAGTACATTTAATAGAGAAAAAGTTTTCTCACAGATTTACGGTGCATTTAAACTCGGCCTAGATCCTGTTTCGGCTGGAAACGTGATTGGATGGGCTTACGAAGCCTTTGAAAAGGAATGTTTTAAGGGGCTATTAAATCCAGAAGCTGAGGAAGCCCTAAGAAGCAGAGAGGTCCATAGGTTGTTAAGTGATATAAGCGAACGTAGAGGGTTAGGGGCTCTACTGGCTGAAGGTGTTTACAAGGCATCTAAAATAGTATTAAAGGGTGCAAGTAAATATGCTGTCCATTTCTATGGGATGGAGGTTCCCGGTATTGATCCTAGAGTTGACGATCGCATTGCCTTACATTACACTACAAGTGGGTATTTACGCGATGATTGTCTTATGGCTCTTGTTAACCAGTGTAACCAACAGAATCCAGTCGAAAATGTAATACATGTTGAAAACGAAGTACACCTGAGAAAATCTCTGGTTTTATGCGGTAACATCAGCTTAGAGAATTCCGTCTACTCCATGATGCTCATAACGGTTACGGGCGATCAAAGCTTTACTCCAGAAAACTTATACATTGTGGGCGAAAGAATAGCGACACTAATTCAATTATTTAACTTGAGGGAGGGGCTACACCAGAGGACCGGTAGAATACCCTTAAGACTTTTAGAAGAGACAATAATATCCGATGATAAGGGGGAAATTAATCCCTTAGATAAGGAAAAACTGGATTTAATGCTGAAAAAATATTATGAGAAAAGGGGATGGAGCCCCCTTGGAAGACCTTTCAAAAACACTTACACTAAGCTGGGAATAAACAAAATTATGCCAAAATTATTGTATCTTTGCGAGGAAGATCCTGAATAGCCATTGTAGGGTTAGGAGCTTAATTACTATTAATAAATGTATTATTACGACGTATTCGGGCATGAGATTACTTCCATGCACTCCTTATCCTCTAATAATATATTTTTCTCTTTTTCAAGGTAAACCGTTATTTTATCTAGGTTTTCTATAAGTGTTTGTTTTACCTTGGAGGCTACCTGTAAAATCTTCCTTCTACTGTAGGGGAACGGTATAAGGCTTCTTCCAACGCTAGCTTTTGCTATAAGCCATAAAGCTATTATTTTTCAGTTATCGAATTTCTTTTGGATCGGAGCCTTCAAGCCAGAATATTTCCCTCATAAATCCATAGGCTGTTTTCTTGATGTCCTTTTTCGACTATTTCGAGTAGGAGTTCTTTCGTCATATGGAACCTTACGTTGAAGTATTTTCACAGCTTCTTCGGGGTCTTCATATAAGTTTGCCATGACATAAGCCTTTAAAAAGGTTTCATCACCTACTATTGGCTTTAGGTTTCCGTGAATTAAAGTAATTATTGTGGCATACTGACTGTCCAGCACTGCTTCAGTGAAATCTTGAAGTAGTTTATTTTCCGAGATTTTATGTTTAGGTACGGGTTTCCTTCTAACAGCAAACGCAATATTGTTATTGTTTCGTCGATGTTGATTGAGCCTCCCATTAAAGGTCTTCCGCGGTAAACGATTAAAGGGACACTTCACAAATGATATTTAAAAACCGCGTCGGCATTCTGTGAAGTGTTTATTAGTTTAACATCGCCGAAGAATTCCTTTTTAGAAGCGCTTTAAGAAGCCTATAGCTGGTGATACAGCTTGGATGGAAAAAATAAACACATTCTGCCTATTTTCCCGCATAGTACCTCGTTCGTCTAAAGATTCACTTTTATTAAAATAATTTTCTTCGATGACATTTCAGATTAAACGCTGACAGAAGACGCCCTGTATAGAAGGCTCCATTCTTAATCATGGGGTCCATTAAGTGTGGCGGGCATCTCCAATCTATTTGTAATTATATTTACCGAGGACACACTATGTTTTTTATATCAACGTTGCGGGAAGTAAATACGATTAAGTATGGTTAAAGTGACCTTAATCGCCTACAATACGCCTATTTATGGTGATAGGAATCCAAGAAGGCTTCCAGTGTTAGCAGCGAAGGTAAGTACTGGTAAGTTGCTTCAAAAAGGTTTCGACTATTATTTATCGGAAAACTATCCTCTTGAAAAAGCTTCAGAGTGGATAAAAGCTGCTGCAAGGGGTTTTCCAAGTATTCTTGAACATGTTGTTTTCACTTTTCTAATCGAGGATATAAGTAGAGTTACCAGCCACCAGCTTGTTCGGCATAGGATCGCCTCCTATACGCAGGAGTCTCAAAGATACTCTGTCGTCGAAGAAGATTACGTTACACCGGAATCCATAAAAAATCTGGGTGAAGGCCATGAAATCTACAGGAAAACTGTGGAAGAGGCTTTTAGAACGTACCGTAAATTGCTTGAAAGAGGGATACCATATGAAGATGCACGCTACGTGCTTCCACAGGCTGTTAAAACAAGGATCCTTTTCACAGTCAACTTAAGGGAGCTTCTGCATATAGCTTCTCTTCGGCTAGATAAGAAGGCTCAATGGGAGATAAGAGAAGTTGCTAGACTCCTAATAAAAGAGGCTACTAAGGTGATTCCTGAATTAAAGGAAATCGTTGCATGTAAGCAAACTTAACTGTATGTACACTCTGTCATAGCGGTTGAATCGCAACATGTAATCTTTTATATAATCTTTTACATAATATTGTTGGATTAATGTCTGGGTGATTTTCCTGGTGAAAAATAACTTGATTAAAGGGCTTGAAGAAGGTATAAGGAAGATAGAGAACTTTGAAATATATAGTTCCACCGATGTGGTAGTAGAGGGATTACGTCTACTTTGCAATGCCTTTGTATACTCCAGCGTCCTCGATGAAGCCATTGAAAACTGTATTACTGTGGTTCAACGGCTACTTAAAGCTAGACCCACATCAGTAATGTTATCTAATTCTGTTAGAAGGATTTTAGAGAAGGTGAACACTCTTTTAAAAGACGGCGCTAGCCTCGATGAACTCCGAGGAATGGTTAAAGAGGAGTACAATAGCCTTGTAAACAACATGAATAAAGCGTTGGAGGCCGTGGCTTTAATGGGATCGAAGAGGATAGATGATGGAGACGTGATCTTAACTAATTCTTATAGTAGGACTGTTTTAACGTTACTTGAGAAGGCTTGGGAGAAGGGTATAAGATTTCAGGTTTATGTTGTAGAATCTAGGCCGGGTTCAGAGGGCCTATTTACTGCATCTTACCTAGATAATAAAGGTATTCCCGTGACACTTTTTGTCGACTCGGCTGTAAGGTTCTTCATGAAAGATGTTGACAAGGTTTTCGTGGGCGCCGAAGCTATAGCCGCTAATGGTGCTGTTGTTAACAAGGTTGGTACTTCTCTTATTGCTTTGGCCGCTCACGAAGCCAGAGTAAGGGTATTCGTAGTAGCCTCTACGCTGAAATTTAGCCCTGAAACAATCTTCGGGGAGCTAGTTAAATTGATGTTGAGACCCATAAAAAGGTTGCCTGAAAGAATCCCGGTGGAGTTAAGCGAGGTTCCTGCCGCCGAGTTCCCCTTATTTGATGTCACTCCACCAGAGTACATCGACGCAATAATAACGGAAAGGGGTGTAGTTGCCCCTGAAGCAGTAATCCTACTCGTTCGGGATATTTACGGATGGCCGCCGAGACTGAAGAAAATCGCCGATATTACAAGCGAACTTAAAGCTATGGTTCAGGGCGGTGTGAAGTAGGAGGGATTCATCTTGAAGATTCCTACTCAAGTTTTAGATATAGCCAATGACATTAGAGACATGAAAATTAGGGGCGCTGGAAGGATAGCTAGATCTGCCGCAAATGCTCTTAAAATTGCAGCCGAATTATATGAAGGCTCTGAAAAAGCGGAAGAATTCGTAAATTATATGGAAAGGATCGGCAGTTTACTGAAATCCACTAGACCCACCGCCGTGTCTCTTCCCAATGCTGTTAGCTATGTTTTATCGAGAATGAGGTCATGTGTCGAAAGGGGAGGAGACTTCATGGAGGTTAAAGCCTCTACGATAAAGGCGGCCCGAGAGTTCATCGAATCCTCAATAAACGCTGTCAAGTTGATAGGCCTTATAGGCTCGAGGATTTTAAGGAATGGAGATGTTGTCTTAACCCACTGTAACAGCTCCGCTGCTCTTTCTGTTCTCAAACATGCCAAGGTTCAGGGGAAAAATATTAGGGTGATCGCTACCGAAACTAGGCCACGTTTCCAAGGGTATATAACCTACAAAGCTTTGCTAAACATGGGTATTAAAGCTACCTTAATCCCCGATTCGGCTGTAAGATTTTTCATGAAGGATGTGGATAGGGTGATCGTGGGAGCGGACACCGTGACCGCTAATGGTGCTGTTGTTAACAAGGTTGGTACTTCTCTTATTGCTTTGGCCGCTCACGAAGCCAGAGTAAGGGTATTCGTGGCGGCTGAAAGCTACAAATTTAGTCCCGCAACCGTGCTTGGTGAACTTATCACGATAGAAGAGAGGAGCCCCCTAGAGGTTGTATCCAAGGAGTACTTGGCTTCAGTCAAGAGGGTTAACGTCAGAAACCCTGCTTTCGATGTTACTCCGCCAGAGTACATCGATGCAATAATAACGGAGAAAGGAGTTATTCCCGCGAAGGCGGCCATACTCGTTTTGACCGAAGAGTATGGACGGCTAATAGAGGAAGGGCTTACGAAAATATCGTTGGATCTTGACACCCTACCCTAGGTTCTGTTTTTATCGTTGCACCTTTTATGTAAACATGTAGCCTAGCACCAGTATGATAAACGTAGTTAAAGGTACTGTTATATTGTCATCTATAGGGTTAAACTCAAAATGTTCTATTATACTGGCTACTAGTCCGGCTATAGCTCCAACAGGTCCAAAAAATATGTAGCCAAAGGGTATACAGAAGAGAGCCATGGCTACGTTCCCTTCCCAGGACTTTGTTCTACGCTTATAGAGGAGGTTTCTTACTATACCTGTTATGGCATCTCCGAAGGCCATGAAAGATATGGGTATTACACCGTACCATGGGTCATCAAAGATCACCCATGCTAATGCTATAGATATTCCCCACATTACACAGAAATGTACTTCATATATGTTGTCTTCTGTTTGAAACCACTCCATTAATTTTCCCTTTGAATGGGGGAGATATGTGAGTAGAGCCAGTATGAACGCCAGTAGTGTTGGGAGTAGAGGGGAAGAGAAAAGGAAGGGTACTGAAAGCGCCACTAGGCCTCCAGCCAATATGTGGATTAGTTTTCTCGTATAGTATACGGCTACATTAATCGGATTATTTACAACCACTCTATTGTAGAAGTATTTTGATATAAAAAGTACCACGCTTATAACCCATCCAAACAAAACTAGTGCATAAACGCTCTCCATCAAGAGAAGATTTTCCTTAGGCCATTCAAACATCATTAGATCCCTTCTCCTTACTTAAAGACAGTATATAAAATATAAAAATATTTAGCATAAGGATATGTTTGTGATGAGTATAAATTTAGAAAAATTTAATTATTCCATCCAATAACATTCATATTTCAAAATCTTTACATGACCGTTGCTCGAAAGGCTCGGTTATTGATGCCAGATATTTTCCATGGATTCTCCTTGAGTATTTGGTGTCAAGGTTTTGGGAGAAATAGCCTTCCCTAATGGAAACCATATTAATGATATTCACTAGCAAAAGTTTTAGGTGAATCGATATTCTGATATTTCATAGGAAAACTTAAATTCTTGGCTATATTATTATCCTAGGTGAATGAATGGAGCTTAGTAAAGTTAGTAGGAAATTTTTAACTAATGTGCCTGCTAAGGTAAGAAAAGCTCTAGGAATAGAGGAAGGAGATCTACTTGCATGGAGTGTAAATGTAGAGAAAAAAATAATCGTTGTGAAGGTAATTAAGAACCCCTATAAAGCTCTTTGTGGGAAGTATCATGACCCAACCATGGTATATGATGCTGTAGAGGAGAAGGTTGACGACGTGTTATTTGAGGCGGTCAGAAATGCCGGTAATAGAGGTTGATATGTTAATAGCGTTCGTTAATGCTCTTGATAAATACCATAAGGTTGCCAGCAAGCTCATGAAACGGATAATCTCAGGCGAACTTAAGGGTGTTAAAGTAGCTGCTTCAGCCTACCTGGAATATGAATTAATCTTAAAAGCAAGAGGTTATAGTGAGGAAGAGATTAGGAGCGATCTAAATCATTTTAGAAAAATACCGAATTTAGGCGAAGCACCTTTAACTGTTGATGTTTTAATAGAAGCTTCAGAGCTTAGAGAAAAGTATAATCTAACTTTTTTTGATTCTCTACATGGAGCTACAGCTTTGCTATTAGATGGAGTACTAATATCTTTAGATAAAGCCTTTAATGAAGTTAAAGGATTGAAAGTAATAAGCCCTACATCGTTATAGGAAAAGGGTTTCAAAGGATGTTGATATTCTCCTTGTTCTTTTCAAGGAGAACGCATCTATACTTTCATTTCACTTACAAAAATGGTGCCGGAAAGCCCCTACATTAGTGGGGGATTCTTCTCTGATAGTCCCGAGTCCCTCTCGGAGGGGTAGGGATGACGGGCTGGTGGCACAGCCCCCTGCCCCTAAGGTGTGGTGGGATGAAGTGGGAGCCCAAAAAGACAATGAACACCCTAAAAGCAAAAATCCCCCCACTTAAAAAGGGGGAGGGTCAATAAGCAAGCATCTTCCTCCATGTACATAGCTCCTCTCGAGGAGTATCAGGGAATTTCGACATATACGTGAAGATAGTTTTTGCTTTTACCTGCTTCCACTTTATGTCAAGCTGAGTTCTCTTTAAGTTTCATCGGGATCTCGACAACGAGTTCACTCCTCTAGGCTTGCAGAAAGTTTTTCTTTAGCTAGATTTTTCTGAGACGACGTCCCTCCTTGTCTTCCGTGACCACATCAAGAATATCGTAGATTTCACCTTTTCTTACCATTTTCTCGTATATCCTCCAGATTCTTTTAGTGTTTACTAGACCCGTGTAAAAACCGTTTCTCTCCAAAGTTTTTATTACTTCCTCCGGAAAATCATCGGGAGTCAAGAAGATATTACTACTTAAAACGGTTAATATAGCTTTTCGTAGATCGCTGTTACGAGGATAGTTTTTCTTCAAGACCTTGATCCCGATATAAATATTTGGAGGTGATTTAAACTTTTATTGGTGTTTAAAATGGGGGAGAGGAACGCAAAGCTTGTAAGGGCATATGTAAGGGTTTATGGTAGGGTACAGGGGGTATTTTTCAGAGCTTCTACATGCGATGTCGCTAGGAGATTGGGGCTTACAGGTTACGTTAGGAATCTCCCTGACGGTAGTGTCGAGGCTGTATTTGAAGGGAAGGAAGAAAGCGTAAAAAAGGCTGTTGAATGGTGTAGACGTGGGCCTCCTTTGGCACGGGTGGATAGGATAGAAGTCAGATACGAAGAATATAGGGGCGAATACGACGGCTTTTTCATTCGATATTAACAGCCGAAAACAGTTTTAATTATTTATTTTACTAAAAGATTTTCATGGAGAGACCAAGGATCCGAGATTTAGGTGTGAAAATAGGGTTCTTCCCCACAGGGCCTCGAAACAACATCGCCGACGTCGAGGGTGTAACGGTAGGCCACTGTACTCTTATAAAAGGTAAGGGTAAACTTGTTCCAGGTAAAGGTCCCGTAAGAACAGGGGTCACGGTTATTCTTCCTCATGGGGGCAATGTCTTCAAAGAAAAGGTGGTGGCTGCAAGCTATATCATAAATGGGTTTTCTAAGCCAGTCGGGTTAATTCAGGTCGAGGAACTCGGGGTCATTGAAACTCCTATTGCGTTGACAAACACCCTTAATATAGGATTGGTGGCTGACGCTATAATAGAATATTCTCTAATCCATAACGAGGATATAGGAGTTACCACGGGGTCGGTAAATCCTCTGGTGCTGGAATGTAACGATAGTTTTCTTAACGATATAAGAGGGCGACACGTTAAACGTGAACATGTATTCCAAGCTATTGAAAACTCGTGCGAGGATTTCGCGGAAGGTGCTGTAGGTGCAGGCACAGGCATGATAGCCTTCGAATTTAAGGCTGGAATAGGGTCTTCCTCCCGTAGGCTCCCCGGGAAATATGGTGGTTACACTATAGGAGCTCTGGTTTTATCGAATTTCGGTAGGAGGGAAAACCTAGTTATAAAGAATGCTCCAGTGGGCTTAGAGTTGAAAGACTATAAACGTATTTTCAAGCCCCTTGATCTAGGCTCCATAATAGTTGTCTTAGCTACCGACGCCCCCCTAACCTATAGGCAGTTAAAGAGGGTAGCTAAAAGAGCGGCGCATGGAATAGCTAGAGTAGGAGGATGTTCTCTCCATGGAAGCGGGGATGTGGTTGTGGCGTTTTCGACAGCTAATAGAATACTTCACTACCCGAAAAAACTGGAAATTGAGTTTAAGTGCATTCCTGATGTGAAGCTCTCTCCTCTTCTACATGCAACTGTAGAATGTGTTGAGGAAGCCATTTTGAACTCGATTTTAAGGGCCGAAACTATGGATGGTAGGGATAACCGTGTGGTTCATGCCATTCCAGTGGACATTTTGACCTCGATTTTAACTAAGTATAATGTCATTTAGTTATTGTAATAATTTTAATGAAAAAGGTTTTATAAAAGTCTGTTTTCTTAAGTGCTTGATTTCCATGACGTATGAGGAGTTGGTATTACACGCTATTGACGTGGCCAGTGATCTAGGAGCAACGTACGCCGAGGCACGGTACCATAAAATCAGCAGCTCCTCTATCACAAGCAGAAATGGAGAAATTATAGGGGTAAGTAAAAACCTTAGTGAGGGTATAGGGGTAAGGGTGCTGGTAAACGGCGCTTTAGGCTTCTCCTCGACAAATGTGCTGGAAAGAAGCCATGTAATCGAAGCTGTGGAGAGGGCTTTTAAGCTGGCTAAAAGCCACGCAAAACTAATGAAGAAACCCATCGAGTTTTCGGATGTAAAGACTGGATGCGTGAGATACTCTGCATTAAGAAAGAAACCATTTGATTCGATGAGCCTCGAGGACAAAGTTTCCCTCCTAAGTGAATGTTGGGAAACAGCCAAAAACTATGTGAAGGAAGTTAAAATGCCAGTGTTAACGACGGCTTTAAGTGAAAGCATAGAGGAAAAAATTGTAGCAAACAGTGATGGTGCATTTGTAATCAGCCACATACCCCGTGTAGGCTTCAGGTACAGCTTTGTCCTAGTACATCCGCAGAAAGGTACTATTCAAAGGTCCTTTGGCTACAGGGCTTCCGGAGGCTTAGAGTTGCTCGAGGAATGGAAGCCAGTAGAAACCTTAGCCAATGAAATAAAATCATGTGAAACCGTGTTATGTGAAGGCGTTAAACCGCCTGTAGAGGAGATCGACGTTGTAGTAGGCAGTGAGATAGTTGGATTAATGGTGCATGAAAGTTGCGGGCATCCGAGCGAGGCCGATAGGATTCTAGGTAGAGAAGCTGCACAGGCAGGTAAAAGTTTCATAAAACCGGACATGATCGGGGAAACCATTGGAAGTGAATGGGCTACAGTGATAGATGACCCAACAATACCCGGTAGCAACGGATTCTACCTTTACGACGATGAAGGTGTCCCAGCTAGACCCAGATTCCTATACAAGGAGGGTAAAATAAACGAATTTCTCCATAACAGGTGGACTGCAGCGGTTTTCGGCGTCGAGAGCAATGCGGCGTCGAGGTCGATGGACTTTTCAAGCGAACCCATAATAAGAATGGCCAACACCTACCTTAAGCCTGGAGACATGAACTTCGAGGAATTGATTGAGGATATAAGAAAGGGGGTCTATATGAAGAGTTATATGGAATGGAACATCGACGATGAACGTTGGAGCCAGAGGTATGTAGGGTTAGAGGCCTACCTGATAGAAGACGGTGAAATCACAAAGCCTCTAAGAAACCCTGCCATTGAATTATCCACAAAAACATTCTACACAAGGATAGATGGAGCTGATAAAAACCTCAAATTTTATGCTGGGGTGTGTGGAAAGGGCGAACCCGCCCAAGGGGTTCCAGTATGGTTTGGTGGACCAAATGTACGTTTACGTAAAATAAAACTACGGGTGGTTTCCTGATGAATGGTAAAGATTTTCTCCTTGAAATCGCAGGCAACTTAGTCAAGAAGGCGTTAGAAGAGGGGTTCGATGAAGTAGCCGTACAGGTACATCGTAAAAAAGAGGTCATGGTTAAGGTGGCTAACAGTGAGCCCAGTGTTATACAAAACTGGACGGTAGCTAATGTGGGAATTTACCTTGCAAAGGAAGGCCGAATAATAATTGTAGAGCAATCTCCTGCAAAACTCGAGGACACGGAAAAAGTTTTCGGTGAATTAAAGGAGACAGCTAAGTTGAGTCCTCCTTCACCCTTTTACGCCCCTCTTCCCGAACCTCAATCCATCGAACCCCTTGAAGGACTGGTGGATAAAAGGATCCTAAATACCATGAATGATCCCAGCGACCTTACTGAGATGATAATAAATACGGCGTTTGAAGAAGACATCGACTATGTAGCTGGAATGATAGATTTCGTATACTCTGAAAAGGCTTTAGCGACATCAAAAGATGTGAATTTATACGAGGATGCCACTTATCTTGAAGCCTACCTCAGAGCATTTGCGGGCAAAGGTTCAGGCCAATGGGCATATGGTTCGAGGATGCTAAAGGAGGAGAGGCTCAGGAAGATGGCTCTCGAAGCAGCACGCTTGGCATCGAGAGCAAAGCATCCTGAACCGGGAGAACCGGGCGTATACGATGTAATATTGTCTCCTATGGTCGCTGGAAACCTGTTAAACCTGGTGGCTGGAATGAGCAGTGCATTCTCGGTCTTGATGGGAACTTCTATATTCATGAATAAAAAACCCGGCGACAAGGTTGCTTCAAGCATCTTCACATTAATAGACGATCCCCGTAAACCTGAGTCCGCTGGATCCACAGCATTCGATTCAGAAGGTGTTCCCACGTACACTAAACCCATCATAAAGGAAGGTGTCTTAAAGACGTTTCTCCATAACAGTAAAACAGCGGCAAAGATGGGAGCTAAGTCAACTGGAAATGCTGGGTGGCTTTGGCCGCATCCATGGAGCCTGAGAATCCCACCAGGAGAATATACTCTCGATGAATTGATTAGAGAAGTTGAAAGGGGCATCCTAGTTACAAACAATTGGTATACTAGGCTTCAAAACTATGTTGAGGGAGTGTTCTCCACCATAACAAGAGACGCTCTCTTCCTCATAGAGAACGGTGAAATAGTGAGGCCTATCTATAAGTTGAGGATAGCGGATAGACTTCCAACCCTACTGCAGAACATAGCCGCCTTGAGTAGAGAGGTGTATGACATAAAGTGGTGGGAGGTAGGTATCCCCACCAGAACCCCGTACATACTGGTTAAAAACCTTCACACCTCAACGCATACGGCATAGATTCCTAAATCTAAACGAAAACTTTCTAAACTTTCTTTTTCTGTATAACTTGGGTTTTCCGAATTGAGGGGAATGTTTATAGTTTTCGAGGGTATAGATGGTGCAGGTCTCTCTACACAGGCTTTTCTACTCCAGGATAGTCTCGAAAAATTGGGCTTCAAGGTCGTTCTCACTAAGGAGCCTACAGATGGTCTCATAGGCGGGTTAATTAAGGCAGCTCTCCGATGTGAATGGAAGACTGATCCCTGGACCCTCCAGATCCTTTTCGCGGCTGATAGAAGCCACCATGTAAGACACTACATTCTACCTGCTTTAAAGGAGGGTAAAATAATAATATGCGACAGATACCTCTACTCAAGCCTGGCTTACGGGTCCCTTGAATGCGATTATAGCTGGCTTAAAAGGATAAATGAAGGTTTCCCCCACGCTGACATACTCATAGTGCTGGACCTTGAACCCGAGATAGCTATCCGCAGGATCGGGAAAAGCAGGCTGGGTCTCGAATTATTCGAAGAAATAGAGAAATTAAGGAGAGTGAGAGAAAATTTCTTTCGGCTAGCAGAGGAATATGGGGGAATCGTAATTAAAACAAATAAGAGCATAAAAGATGTACAGAGAGAGATTTTCAGGGTGGTCGAAGAAAAACTGAGAGAGTCAGGGTTACTTTAAGAAATTTTCGAGGGAAGTTTTCCTCTTTCTCTCTATTATGGCGTGGAATTTATCTCTTACAGGTTTATAGACTCTTTCAAAGAACTTCTGTTGATCTAATAAAACTTCTTTGCTGAACGCCTTAACATAGTCTACAGCTGCCTTCCATGCCTCATTGAATGGAAATAGGGAGTTTATTCTAGTTGCAATATTCCTGTCAAAATCTTGTGGTAATTGCTCTTTATCTCCTATAATAAACCATCCTCTAGGAGACACGAATACACCCTCGTTTCCAATGTACACCATAGTTTTCTCATGGTGTTTCTCGGGTAGTTGTGTGGGAACGGGTCTCCCAATCTTCTTCTGTTTTGGAGTCTTAAATTTACCATAATGTTTCGCCCAAGCATAAAATATTGCTCTGTTAAGCCCGAAGGATTTGGCTTTATTGAGGTCTCCCGTTAAAACATAGTATCTGGCTGCTTGGAGTAACGCCATTACTTGGAATCTACCGAGCCTGCGGGATTCCCTAGATTCCTTCATTTCGCCCTTAAAATAAGTGTATACAATAGTTTATTTTTCTTTAAGTTAAAATAAAAGTTAAAAAGATTATTTTATTGCCAGATACCCTTCAAAACTTTTTGGATGTATTCTCTGCGTTTCTGGGGGCTTATAAGCCTCCACGTTAAAAGCTGTTTTCTGATGGAGTCAATGAACCTGTAGTTCGACGACTTCCACACCATTTTTCTACCGGTAAGTCTTTCGACGAAGACGACGAATCCGAACTTGTTTTCTTCTTGTTTATAAATGCTTATGATAGAGGTTTGCGTCACGTTCGATTCAAGGGGTTTTAATGCCACCTTCATGCGTATTTCCTGCTTGTCTGGTACTATGCCGATTTCACGTACAATGAAGGGTTGGTCGCTTTCTACGGTCAATGCCCTAAGGTATTCATATAGGTATAATAGTATTCCTTTGGCCTCTGTTTCAGAAGGTATTGATAGGGGTAATGGTATCTCCCATCGATCGCCTACAGGCTTTGTTGTTATCTTCCATTTTCTCTCGAAGGATGGTGTAACAACCTTCGAGACTTTGTAAATTGGGTAGATTACGCCTGCGATTGTGGCTAGAAGAGTGAAGCCTATTGCATATACTTCGGCCGACGAGGTATAGTTGACGGAGAAGCCTGGGGGCAGAAGGTTATTGGATACAAGGTATATGTTGAATATTATTCCCAGTATATAGCCTGGGACAACTGCGGTGAAACCGTACGTCAACGTTTCAACTAGGAAGAGTGCTGATACACCTCTCGGTGAAAGTCCTAAAGCACTGTAAATGCCGATTTCCCTTTCTCTCTCCTTTATGTTACCGAGAACCGTTATGAAGATGTTAAGGGAACCTATTACTAAAGGTATTATGAGGTACTCTAATCCTCGTATAACGTTTATGGTCCTATACTGTAGATGGTAGACTTCCCCGTTCAAACTTATCGTGGTTGTAAATGAGGTGTGGGCAGCCAGGTTTTCGGCGAAGTTTATTAGGAATGAAGTATTGTTTGACATGACTACGATGCTGGCTATGTTTCCTCCCATCTCTATAGCGAGGCTGGCTGGAACTATTATAAGGTCAGAGGATGGTAGAGGTACAAGTTCTTCCTGAGGCAACTCCTGGAGGAAGAGGGCGGTTAACCTTTCGGGGTTAAGGGGCGTTATTTCAGTACCGTCAACATCTCTAGCAACCTTATCGTAAATCCTTGCGTCGTATACGCCAAGTACGGTGAGTTCTATTCCATTGACCTTGATTTTGTCGCCTGTCTCTACACCTAGAGCTTCAGCCATTTCCCTGGGCACGAAACACACATATTTTGACTCCTCTGTGAAGAAGAATGATACGTCGCTTGTCTTCAATTTAACGGGGTTTAGGGGATCGTAGGGCGAGAGACCTAGTATAGCATGGATTGTTGTCGTCCGGTTATTGGCTTCAATAACCCATTGAACAACGTTTCTCAAGGTAGGCGGGTAGGCCCATACCCTTGGAGCTATTATAGCTTTGTCCCCCAGCATGTTGTTTAAATCCTCTATTATCTTTGGATCTAGGAGAGTCCCAGGTTCGCCGGTACCAAGCTTCAATAATACACCTTCATATTGGGGTGCTTGATCTAGGGATACAGGCTGTTTATCATACACCGATATTACGAAGCTGAACGAGGATAAGGATACCAAGCTGAACACTGTTACAGCTATGGTTAAAAGCACCAAGAACGTTCTCAGCTTCCTTACTCTCATGTTTTCAATGGCCACAGAGAACGAGAGAAGCATCGAGGAAATGGTACCCTTCTCTATGAAATGCTCTCCTAGAATCTTCCTGCGTAACTCCTTCAGAATGTTTCTGAATTCTTCCGCAAAGAGGAGGAGTATTATTATAAATATTCCTCCAAGAATTATACCCACGAAGCCGACGTAGATGTTAGAGGCTAATTTAGCTGCCGGGTGGATGAGCGAGAAAATGTATAATAGTACTGCTGAGAGAGCGACGAACGCACCGAATCGCTTGTATCCCTCGAAGTTTAGTGCAAGTCGTTCAAAAAAGAATACGAACGGTAGAAGTATCGCGAAGAATATGGTGCTTGTTCCGACAATATCCCTTATAGCGCTCATTGTAGCAAAATATGCCTTTAAGCTCCACAGCCAGCCGAAGGTTGCACCGTACTTTTCGCCGGAATAGTTAAACGACTGGAGGCTGGTGGCGGCGTTTTCTAATAGTATTCTAGCCTCATTTAAGGCCTCTTCGATAGTGAATACCTTTATGAACGATTCTTTGAGCACATCGTACCGTTCTTTAGTTAAAGTGTAAACGTTTTCGCTTACTTTAAGTAGGGTATTTGATATACGTGTTTCCTCTGTAACTGGGATGTCTATCAGCAGACCTAGTATTTGACCTAATGGGCCATATTTTATCATTAATGTTAAGCGTGTAACTTCCTCTGGAAGGAAGACCACTCCCGTAGTCTCTCTAACAACGGTATAATATTTCATTGGCTCACTTAGGGTATCTGCTTTAAAGGGCGTCAAGAGTATGGAAGCACTTGTCCAGGTTGTGTCGGGGTTCATATGCCGTGTGGATAGTGGACGGGTAAGGGTGAAGGGGTCTACCAGGTCGAATAAATATATTCTGCTCTCCACTTTAAACATTGTTGCAAGGACGTCCACAGTTTCGCTGGTTATTATACGATAGTTAGACATGGTACGTGTGCCGTATAGTCCATGATCTGGCGCGTAAATTATCCGGCCCTTATCATCTAGAATATACCCCTCGAAGTAGTAGCCTCTGTCACCGCCATAATAGTTCATTCCGGAGTATGGTGCTAGGCCATCCACCTTGAAGTTTCCTTTTTCATCGGTAAACTTGTAAATCACCAAGTACGGGTATTTTTCAAGTCCTCCCCTATGGACTACAACTAAAGCCTTTCCTATGGGAACGTACTTACCGTGAACCATGCTATACTCTACTGTTTTTCCCCTTAATGTCGAAAAGCCAGCTGCAGAATAGAGGGCTACAGCGCTTCCTCTACTTACACCGTATTTAACGCCCTTTATATCGCCCCAACTTATACCCCAGTTTTCAGAGGGCTCGTTGGCGAAACCATATATAATAGTCAAAGCAAACTTGGTCTGATAAACAATATTATTTATATTACTTATTACTTTATCCAACGGGTACACTGGAACTCCTCTCTCGGGCCTTAAAACCTCTCCTGTATAAAGGGTAAACCCTAAGCCTCCGCAGATAGTTAGGGCTTCTGTGTCGAGGAAGTAGGGTTCAGGTATTGAGGCCCACCAGAAGTACTGTTCTTCGACTATCCCGTCGTCAAATATCTTTTGCGTTGGAAGTTCCTGGCCGAGAACCACCTTAGAAAACACTTTGCTGTATTCACTTATCATCGATTTAATCCATTTGAAGCGTACAAGGATGTTTATTCTGCCTCCTCCATCATAGGAGTAGAAGTATCCTTCATCAACTAGTGCTGGTTTCCTACCATTAGGCGTGAAGTCCAGCTCCATGAGCATCCATATCTTCGGGTTCCCCGACTGGACTTCTTCGCTGAAATAGTAGTCGCGGACGAAAGCTCTGGCACCTTCTATTCCCTGCCAGTGTCCTCCAAAGAACACAAACCATATAGTTCTAAGGGGCTTGGTGTCGGAGAGAACACGGGCTATTTCGAGGAGACTTGCTGTAGAAAATGCTGAATCAATTCCCGGCGCCTGTCCCGGTACAGGCGACCAGCTGTCTAAATATGATGCAATGGCGATTACTTCATCGCTTTTGTCTCCTTCAAGTATTCCAATTACATTATATGCTTCTGTTTCCTCGAACTTCATCTTAACAGTCAACTTTACTTGGACGTGTTCCTGCCCCCATCTCTTTATCTTGGTGACATCTTCTCTGTCAACGTACACTCGTGTGAAGTTTATTGGTGTTGTTAGAAACTTTGATAATCCCTCTTGAAAGTTTGTTTCCATGGGTTCTAGGAATACTACTGCTTTGGCTCCGAGGCTTGCCATCTGGAGCCACTCCCAGCCTGAATTATAATCGAGAATAACGATTTTATCCTTGACATCCACCTGTGAACCCTTTTCATAGTATACGAGTTCTCCTTCAATGGTTCCAGAACTAGTCTGCACAAGGTTTGGTAAAAGTGCATGTACTTGTATCTTTTCGCCTGTATCCAGTCTTTCAATTATCGAGCCTTCATCGAGTGGAACGACTACGTTGAAGGGATGCAATATTACCTTTAAATGTAGTGTTTTTTCAAGGTAATTTTTAACATAGTCGACCGCCATATAGTAGCCTTCATATCCTGTAAACCGCGTATCGAAGCTTGTTAAAGCATTGAAATGTTGCTTTATGTTGCTTAGATCTACTTTCTGTAGTATGCCATGGAGTGTTTGTTCATTTAAGGGTTTAGGCTGTCCTGCAACGGAAACCGTATTAGCTAACATTGATGCTACTAGGAGAAGCATAAATATGGTTAAAATGCTTCTTTTCATGGTACTTACCCCAAATCCTCTTTGCGTAGTATAACTTCCGAAAACACTTAAATATTTATCCACTTTACTTATTCCAGCTCTAGGAGCCAAAAACCCTAGTGTGGTGGGTGTTGTGTCTCAAAATATGGAGCTTAAACCTGGTTTTACTTTAAGAACTGCTCTAGCCATCCTTTTTGCCTCACTGATGATATTGCCGGTTTCAATATACCTTAGCTTAGTGAGCGGTGGAGGATTAGCTAGCGCCGCAATATACATCACGGCAATCCTTCTCAGCGAATTCGCTATACTAGCTGGAAGTCCTCTCACTAGACAGGAAATGTTCATAATATACTCGATGGTTGGGATAGCGGCTACAGCCTCCCCCTTCACAACTCTAGTGTTTAGATCATATTTCGTAAGGTCACCTATAACCTGGTCGTTCAAAGACCCGTTTACAGGTAAACCCATTCCCGAGCTTATTCCAACATGGTGGGCGCCCAGATACGATAGCCCGGTCCACGAGCTTAGAACATTCATTCACCCTGAATGGGCTATTCCTATAGCTATAATGGTGGCATCATACTTCATGTACGTTGCATACGATATTTCATTAACATACCTGTTTAGCTATCTCTACATAGAGGTTGAGAAGCTTCCATTTCCATTCGCCGAAGTCCAGGCTGAAATGAGCATAACCTTGGCTGAACGTAGTCCGGATAAAATGAAGGTATTCACTATTTCAGCGCTCATAGGGATGATCTATGCAGTTCTTCTTTACGGGGTTCCAACATTAAGCTACGGTATAACGGGGCAACAGGTTCAATTGATCCCTATACCATGGCTTGACTTAACTTCGGGTCCATTTGGTATTGAAAACGCCTTACCTGGAGCATTATTCGGCTTGGCAACCGATATACTAGCTTATTTAGGTGGAGTCTTAATACCCTTCACCACAACAGTTTACATGCTTATAGGATCCATAGCTACATGGGTTTTCGGGAACCACATAGCTTTAACGTGGCTTGCTAATCTGTTTCCACAATGGGTTGAGGAATGGATTCCGGGTGCAGGGATAAACTACATTTACCAGAGGTCGGCTATAAGGGTCTGGATAGCCCCACAGATAGGCTTCACAATAGCCGTCTCTCTAATCGTGTTAGCTAAAAGCTATAGAAACATTATTAATGCATTAAAAAGCTTGGCGAAGATGACTAGAGCTTCCTCTGTTAGGGGATACCCTTCCTTAAAGATACTTCTTGCAGCCTACATTAGTACAGTTATGTTGTCCGTAATACTCTTCCATGCACTGGTGGGCTTTGGGTTCCCAATATGGCTAACCATCATAGTGGCCCTCGGCTGGAGCTTCCTAGACTCCCTTATCAGAACCCGCACCATAGGGGAAACAGGATACTCTATTTCGATCCCCTACGTGTGGGAGGCAACTATCCTAGCTAGCGGATACCAGGGTATAGAACCCTGGTTCATAGCCCCAATAGTTAGCGCAGCAGCTGTACCTTACTGGACGCAAAGCGTTAAAGCAGCGTATCTAACTGAGACCAGGTTATCCGACTTCTTTAAGGCTTTCATATTTACTGCAGTGATCTTCTATACGATGAGCTTCTTCTATACAAGCTTCTTCTGGAGCATCGCCCCCATACCTTCCTCAGTTTATCCCTATACACTAATTTCATGGCCAGTGCAGGCTGCAACCACATCTCTGTGGATTTCACGGCAGATATTTGCATTTAAACCAGAGGTTCTCGTGGGATCATTTGTCCTCATGTTAGGTGTATGCGGTGTAGGCGAAGTATTATCAAAGTTTACCGGTATACCTTTTTCAGCGGTCGGGCTTCTAACTGGAACATTCGTTCTGCCAGCATCAACAATACCTACGTTTATCGGCGCTGTTCTAGGTAAATACATTTTCCCCAAGATCTTTGGAGAAGAGTTCTGGAAGGGACATAGAGCAGTTATAGTAGCTGGCGTGGCGGCAGGAGAAGGTGTAGTGATAGGCTTAAGCGCGGCCATAGTAATGATAAGTAAGGCAACTTGGATATTACCATTTTAAAATTTTTCCTATTTCCATTTAAAATTCTTTTGCTAAACCTTATATATTAAAAAGACCTCAATTCTATTGCAACAGGTGTTTTACAAGATGAGTGGGTCTGAAAAGAAAGTTGAAGTTCCTGTAAGCGGCCTTACACCGAGAATGTATGTATTAATGATTATCATAATCCTAGCCACCCTTGCTGTGGAAAGTGCGGCATATATTAGCCCCCACCTAGCATGGAGACATGTATGGTTCCCGCTCCCACTAATATTCTTCATGTTCATTGACTTCGTACTGGGCAAGATAAGCCCTAAACTGAAGCTAACCACCCCTGAGTGGGTTGTACTCTTCACTACAGCTGGCTTAATAACCTTCTCAACATACATTGAACAGACAGCCCCCTACATCTTCATGCTACCTATCTTGGCTCAAGGACCATTCATGGCACTCTACTTTAAGATGCATCCCTCGTTCGCACGCTACGGGCTAGGAGACCTAATACCTAATATAATGGCTCCAGCCGACCCTAGCGCCATTGACGCATTCACTTATGGAGGTCCATTAAACTGGGGAGCATGGCTACCTTTCTGTCTGTTTTGGTCCTTCCAGTGGCTCACACTGGTTTTCATCTACGCGTTCTGGGGCTACATAATGAGAAAGCCTTTAGTAGAGGTAGAAAGACTTCCATTCCCACACGTCGTGGCGGCAACCGAGCTTATACGACTCTACACCACCGAAACCGGAGGCAAACCAATGTTATTCAACTTCAAGGAAATCAAGGGCAGACTGTTCTGGATAGGCTTCCTCATAGCATCGATATTCCTATTCCCCAAGTTCATCCTATCTATCTTGCCTATAGGATGGGGTGCAGTACCATACTCCTATAGTTTCAACCTAGCGGACTACGTCAGAAGCTTCCTACCTGGATCCTATACAAGAGGAACACTAGACTTGGCAATGATGAGCTGGATGATCTTCACGAACCTAGACGTCTTGATAAGCGCAGTCATATTCTTCGTGCTATTCTCCATAATATATCCTGCAATCGGCGTTACCATGGGCTTCCTACCATACAAGGTTGGATACGAGAGAAGCCAGTGGTATTACGGGGTTTCATATGGGCCGTTCCAGTGGGTCGAGTGGATGTGGTACCTGCCTTTCGGTATAGGCCTATGGTTTTTGATCAATAACTGGGAGCACATAAAAAGAATACTATTATCAATAAGGGAGACCAAGCCGCCAGAAGAAGAAGGAGTATCATATAAGCTTGTAGCCTACGGCGCTATACTATCATTCTTAGCCTTCTGGGCTCTATGGATCATCGTTGGAGCCCCAGCCATAGCTTCCTTCTTAATGGTGATCTTCCTTATCATAGTTCTAATGGGCTATACTGTGGCTGCAGCAGAGGGAGGCTTAGTGCCATGGAACAACTACTTTAGAATGGGCATTCACTGGGATTTCGGTGCTATTACTGGCGGATGGTCGTGGGCTAAGCCAGATCCAAGAAGTCTAACTTACAGTATAATGTATATGGCATCTCTGAACGACGGCCACAGGATGTCAGGTTTCGTGATACATAACTCGTTACACTTCTATAAGACAGCATACGAGCTAAAGACCAGAGCCAAGGACGTTTTATACACAATACTCATTGTAGGTATAATAGTAAGCTTCCTAGTACACTTCTATGGAGTATGGCTCTACACGAGCTTCGGCGGATGGAGTGGACCACTGGGTAAAGACACCATAGGCTATGCAGCCTGGTACGCTTGGGTGCCTCTGGCCGATGCTAAGACTGGTGGTTACACTAAGGCAGCTTTTGATGCATACGGATGGGAGCTCTTCATAAGCGGTATATTAGTCACCCTAGGAATGTACTGGCTCCGAGCGAAGTTCACATGGTTCATACTGAACCCGATAGGCTTCTTCGGAGCCTACGGATACTGGTTCTGGGCCAACGCACTGGTAGTAGCAATCTTCAAGTACATCGTACTGAAGGTCGGTGGAGCAGACGTATACAGCAAGTACGTCGTTCCAGGAGCTGTAGGCTTCACTATAGCTGTAGGCTTCTGGACCACACTAACCTGGTTCGTGGTCTTCTGGCAGGGCGTATTCGCATAAAATAAAACTAAATCTTTTTTCCATTTTATCTTTCTGAAAAGTTTCCTATATTTTATATTCGAGTATTCCCGGTTAATCGAGAAATGATAAACCCGTATTCTATTGTATTTAGAGGGTCGGGATTCTCTCAATCGTAAATACGTTAAAATTTAAGTCCAACTTTATTAAAAATATGTCTTCAAAACATGTTTTAGCTAAAAAACCATGGCATATTGGAGCAAGGCCTGGGGATATTGCCGAAAAAGTTTTAACAGCAGGGGATCCAGGAAGAGTCGCTAAGATATCTACCCTCTTGGACGATCCCCTGAAAGTAAGCGATAAACGGGGTTTTCTGGTATATACCGGCGTGTATAGGGGATGCAAAGTAAGTGTGGTGGCTCATGGTATAGGAGCTCCTTCAGCAGCTATAGTGTTCGAAGAACTTCATATGCTTGGTGCCAACGTTATAATTAGGCTCGGAACATGCGGTGGACTTGTGGAGCACGTCAAACTAGGTGGAATAGTAATACCTGTCGGCGCACTTTTCGAAGCCGGGGGGACGGTTGGAATCTACGTTAAAGGAACCTGTTACCCAGCTGTACCGGAACCCGAATTAGTCATCAGGCTTGAAGAGGCGTTCAGGAAGCATGGTTTTGAGACATATAGGGGTATAGTTGCATCTAGTGACGCCTTCCATGCAGAGGAGCATTTAACTCCAAAGTGGAGAAGTCTTAAAGCAGTAGCCGTTGAAATGGAATGTGCAACCCTTTTCACGCTTTCCCGTCTACGGGGCTTCAAGTCCGGTGCAGCATTAATGGTGATAGATAACCTGGCGACTGGCATAGCATTGAAAAAAGAGGAAATAGACGGCCTGGAATTGAAGGCTGCTAAAGCAGCGTTAGATGCCTTGGTAAGTATCTAGTATAGTGGGCTCAAATATTGTTAATTGTAGAAGCTTTTTTAAGGTAAAGAAAAATACCTTGGAAAAGGTGGATATGGGAATCTCTAATAGTAACGGGAGTTATAGTTGTTAGCCTAGATTAGCGGGAAGCTGATTTTACCTTCTTTAATCCCATGTTAAATATGTATAACTTTACTATTTTGATAAAATTATATTTAAAATGAATGTATTTTGACAGTAAGTTTTATTAAGTATTCCTTCGACCTCCAAACGGAGATAAATATGGGTTTATCCTACACCGCATTTTACGTATACACGTTCTTCGCCTTAACTCTGGTAACAGTTGCTTTGGATTTCCTTGGTGTGAAGAAGATAAAGAAAGAGATCGACGACGTGGTTGCTAAAGACCAGGCCTACCTCTACATGTTCCTATTTAAGGTCTTGGCCGAAGTAGCCCTAGTCTGGCTTGTGATAGCCTTCATAGGGCAGGTCTTAATGGGGTGGATAAGCCTTTAAGGAGGTGAAATGGATGGCTAAAGAGGGTTTCGGGATCAAGCAGATAGCTGTAACAGCTGTAACCGCAGGTCTGTGCCTCCCTTTAGCCCTTTTCGCTATAATCTTGGTGCCTATCCCTGGCCTTCCAGCCGCCTCCGGGTTCTGGATTCCTGCTGGATTTTACTTCGTGATGACCCTCTGGTTTGGAGTTTGGGGGGCTTTAGGCGGACACATTGCCACAACCATAGCTATGGGATACTTCTTCGGCTATACTTTACACATATGGGTTGATGGGGGACTGGGCGATTTCATAGCACCATTAGTCGCTTTGGTCATATTTAAGGCCCTTAAAGCAAACCCGGAGTTAAAAACACAAAGAGACTATGTAGTGTGGGTTGTCTCCGTCATGATAGCAAGCCTAGTTTGTGGACTCTGGGTGCAAACGGTACATCTTCTCTTTGGTGTAATAACGTGGCCCTTCTGGTGGATTGGTGTCCTAACCTACTTTATCGGAGACACCATGGCGATTGTCACTGTTGGGACGCCCTTACTGAAAGCCCTTACAGCATACGTTAAACAGTCTCCAATGTACATTTGGAAGTAGGGGGTTTTTCCCAATGAAACGTACATATTTTTTGTATGTTGAGGAAAATTCCCCTCTCTATAAACTACATCCCTCCCTCAAAATATTCTTACTACTTTTCTTTAATATTGAAGCCCTTCTCCTAGACTCGCCTTACATGCTTTGGGGAGGCATAATACTAACTATCCTGCTCTTCAAAGTTGCTAAGATACCCTTGTCTAGGCTTGGAAAGTTCTTGGCATTTGCTATAATAATAACACAGGCAATAATGTTTTCATACCTTCTCGGTAGCAGTATTCCAGGTAATATCGTCTACTGGCATCTACCATGGGGGACGTATGTTACCGACGTAACGCTTCTACATGTTTTCACAATGGTGGGACGTTTCATGTTGATGCTTGTGGGCTCCACGCTGGTTCTCTCTGTTTTGACGGACACCGATATAATATATGGTCTAGTTTTTCTCCGCGTACCCTACTCCATAGCTTTAACAATAAGCCTAGCCTTTAGGTTCGCCTCAATATTTCTGGATGATTACCTTAAGGTAAGGGATGCCATGGTGCTCAGAGGAACCTCGTTCGATAAAGGAAATATCTTCCAGCGTGCCCGAAAATACGTTAACCTAGCAATACCCCTAATGGTCATGGCTATTCGAAGAATGCTCGAGTTGACGTATGTGCTTGAAGTTAAAGGAACAAGGCTTAAAGGGAAACGGACATTCTATCGGGAATACAAGATGAAGCCTTATGAAAAGGCTTTAGCCATACTACTTTTGGCGACCCCGGCTCTGACTTTAACTATGAAAATGGGGTTAATTACGTTCATTTTACCGGGGGTTCTAGCCCAATGAACGGAAACGTTGTCGAAGTTAAAGGTCTTTGGTGGAAATATCAGGGTAACGTAGACTGGGTGCTTAAAGACATTAACCTGACAGTACGTAAAGGAGAGTTCGTTGGAATAATAGGTCCCAGTGGAGCAGGTAAAACCACCTTATGTTTAGCTTTAACGGGAATAATTCCACATTCGATCAGAGGCGAGTTTAGAGGGGAGATAAGGGTTCATGGCAAAAACACCTTAAACACTACTTTAACAAGTATAATGGAAGATGTTGGAATTGTATTCCAGGATCCTGATATACAGTTCATTACAATGCGGGTTCTAGATGAAGTAGTCTTCCCGCTGGAGAACATGGGTGCACCTCGCGATTTAATTAAGGAGAGGGCTGAATGGGCTTTAAACATAGTGGGTTTAAGGGGGTTTGAAGAGAAGCATCCATCCGAGCTATCTGGCGGACAAAAACAGAGGGTGGCCATAGCATCCATGTTGGCTAAGTTACCTAAACTCCTGATACTCGATGAACCAACCTCGGATCTAGATCCAATAGGTAAAATGGAGGTCTTTAAGGTTCTGGAAAAGCTTAGAACCGACTACGACGTAACTTTAATCGTGGTAGAACACAATGTAGAGGAGTTAGCTAAATTCGCAGACAGGATAATTCTCTTAACTGAGGGAAGAATAGTGTTCGACGAGCCTCCTAGAAGGCTCTTCTCTAAATGCACTGAACTGAGAAAGATAGGCGTTTACCCACCGCAGGTAACTGAGCTCTTTTATAGACTCAACTCTCTTAGCGGGAATAGTCGATCACTCTTTCTGCCTTTAACCGTAGAAGAAGCCTATAAGCTATTTAGAAAACAGTTTTCAGGGAAGAGCATTACAATGGAGTTTTCTGAGGAATTCTCCGAGAGCTTAACAGGTTCTGGAAGAAGTGTAGTGGAGTTCCAAAACGTGAAATACATTTACCCCGATGGAACACTTGCATTAAATGGCATTAATTTGACGATTAGAGAAGGCGACTTCATGGCTATAGTTGGTGCTAACGGTTCCGGTAAAACCACACTTGCAAAACACATGGTAGGGATATTGAAGCCCACTGAGGGCAGGGTTCTTGTCTTTGGTAAGGATACGCGTACAATGAAGGCGAGTGAAATCGCGTTAAACGTTGGGTACGTATATCAGAATCCAGACCACCAGCTCTTCTGTACAACGGTCTTCGAAGAATGCGCATACGCTCTAAGAAATATGGGTCTAGACGAAGATGAAATCGAGGAAAGGGTTCATGAAGTCCTTGATAAACTCGGGTTGAAAGGCCTAGAAAGTACTCCACCATACTTTCTTAGTAAAGGACAGCGGCAGAGACTTGCCGTGGCAACAGTTCTTGTGATGAAACCTAAAGTCTTGGTGGTGGATGAACCGACTACAGGCCAGGATCACATACAGTCCGAAAGCATAATGAAGCTGCTTGAAAAACTCAACTCGGAGGGAACTACGATAGTAGTTATAACGCATGACATGAGGCTGGTGGCTGAGTACGCAAAGAGGGTTACAGTAATGTATAATGGTCTAATCATAGCGGATGGCCCTACAAGAAAAGTTATCACATCCACAAGAGATCTGCTTAAATCTTCTTTAAATCCTCCTCAAATCACAAGGTTTTTCTTGAAGGTAAACCCTAATATGAGGGTTCTAACTCTTGAAGAGGGGCTTAGAATCCTCGGAGGTGGGATAAACCGTGGATAAGGGGAAGGACTGGATTAGAGAGAAGGTCTGGAGGGAGTTAATTAAGGTGGCGAAACCGGATTCCAGATTTCACTGGAATTTTGCTGAATTTATACCAGATTTTAAAGGAAGCGAGAGATGCGCGGATCAGATCAGATCCATGGACGTATACGTTAACGCGGAAGTGGTCTTTATAACACCGGACAACTGTCTCCAAAAACTAAGAGAATATGCAATAATGGACGGTAAAAAGATCATAATGCCAACATATGGAATTAAAAGGGGTTTCCTTATCCTTCATAGAGGGCTTGTTCCAGAGGGCAAGGAGGACTTTGCATCCACTTTAGACGGAGCTGACATCTACGGGAAACCTGTAACTCTACTCCAGCTGAAGAATATGGGAAAAGTCGATCTACTGGTCACTGGAGCTTCTGCAGTCAACATGAAGGGTGTTAGATACGGTAAAGGACACGGCTACTTTGACCTTGAATGGGCCATGCTTAGAGAAATAGGGGTTGTCGGCGAGGAAACCCCTATTATAGCTGTTATCCATGATTGCCAACTCGTCGAGGAGTCCATTGAAGCCAGCCCCTACGACACTATAGTCGACTACATAATCACACCGTCACGAACCATAAAGGTTGAAAATAGGCCGCCTAAACCGAGAGGAATAGACTGGAACAAACTTCCACAGGATTTCATAAGAGAAATACCTCCCTTAAAGGAGTTGAAAAAATTATTGAATAGATAAAACATACATGTTTTATCTATTCAATAATTTTTCTCTGTTAGTTATATTTTACCGGTTTTCTTCCAGAACTATTTCCGTATTTCTCGTGTAAGATTCAACTATTGCTTCGAGGACCCTTGTGTTTTCCACACCATCCTTCACCTTAATTAAAGGTTCGGTTTTAGATGCTAGGGAATCAACAAAATGGAATATCGATTCCTTAACAAATCCTGTGAACCTGCCGTTAACCTCTTCGAGGACTATTGGTTTAGGATAATAGTGTCTTGTTGCATTGGCTACAGCGATCGACTGAAAGGTGTTGTTGATGTAGATCGCTCCCCTTGTGCCTATAATTTCCATATTGAAGTCAACAATACTTGGCAGTGTTTCTGGAAGAATCCAGCTGGATTCGAGCACTACACGTCCCCCCTTCCTAAACTCTAGGACAGCTGTCACATAATCTGGCGTCCTTATACCCAAGGATTCCAATACCTCATAGTGGGCGTATGCCCTCACTTTTCGTACCTCGTCGTTGAATATCCATCGTGCAAGATCTGTTGTATGGCTCATGAGGAAGAAAACTACACTACTTTTTGAAGCCCAAGAAAGCATCTTTGTCGGCACATAAATAGTGTCACTTAACCTGAAATAGGCGTAGAGGGGTTTACCGAGTTCCCCTTCCCTAAACTTTTTATGTGCTATGGCAAAGGGCGGATTAAACCTATTACTGAAATTAATATATAGTAGTAGACCTCTCTTCTTAGCTTCTTCAGCCATTTTTAATGCATCATCAAGTTTTGTTGCCATTGGTTTCTCTAGTAAGACGTTTATACCGTTTTCGAGGGCAGAGATTACTGGTTTTAAATGTAGATGGTCTGGGGTGGCAACAACAACCGCATCAAGTCTCTCTTTAGCTAACATTTCTTCGTAATCGATATAGGTTTTATTGATTCCATATTTCTGCGAAACTTCTTTCAATCTCTCTGGATTAACGTCACATATGGAAACAACTTCTACAAGAGGATGGGTGGACAAGATTTTAACATGTTTTTCCCCTTGAATACCAACTCCTATCACACCGAATCTAAGTCTATAATTCTTCTCCTTTGCTTGCATCCCGGATCACATGTATTATGAAACCTATAAAATATAAATCATAGCTAGTAAAGCCTTTAATCTAAGCAATCTATTAAATGTTAAGCTCTGATCCTTCACTGTTTTTAAAATGTATCACCTTTGGTGTGAACCATTTGGGATTATAGAATGAGGGTTTGATGCAAGTGGGTTTTAAAGATTAATGTCTTTTCGTTAACATCATTTCCAAGTATGTTTGAGAAACAGGTTCGCCTATATCGCCTAGTAAATCTAGGAAGTTTTTGATGGATTCTTCTGCTTCCTCCTTGTGGTCCGTGAACGCCTCGACTTCCATGAAGCTTCCTAGGCCCTCAACTTCATCTAAGGATATTGTGAGGTTTTCATAGACGTAGATTTCACGTTTTTTTACTATTCTTGCTAAGGATCTGAATCCCAGCTTTTCAAGGAGTTGTTTTAGTTTACTGTAGTCTTCTCTTAAAATTCTTACCGTAATTTCTTCTCTGGCTTTGATATTAGCCGGTAGCCGGGAGCCCTTATAAGTGAGTTCTATTATCGTGCCGTAATTTCGTATCCTTAGAGCCTCGTCGCTTTCCTTGAAATCCCTACATGGGTGCTGGTAGTATACATCTTCCTCAACACCGGCTCCTTGGAGTGTAGCCCCTAGATAAGTAAGTTTTTCGCGTATTTCATCTAGGTTTTTTACACGAATCTTTATTTCATATTCTATGTTACGGGAGGTCAAATTTAGGCACGCTCCTAAGGTTGATCAAAATGGTTTTTTCAAGAAAAATTTAATGGAATAAAAATTAATTGATTTTGGTTTTACCACCTATTTGTTTATCTGTTTTATCGTGGTCCGTAGATTGCTACCCAAGCTGCTGCAACACCGCTTATTACTGAACCGAACATGGCGCCTGCAGCTAAGCCAGCGAATAATGGTCGCGCCACCTGTTCGTCGAGCCTTGTGCCACCCAACTTGAGGATAAACCATTTCACTATCAATATGATGAGGAACTGGTAACCCCAGTCGATGTTGGCCCACGATGACATGAGCAGTGTAAGTCCTGCGGCTATGGGGCTGAAGGGTATGGGGAAAGCCACCCTAGCCCTTAATACAGGTATCAAGGCGCCCAATACTATTAACAGTACGTAAACTGCGAAGCGTTCATCGTATGGGAAGCCGTATCTGTGGAAGCCCTGGAGGTTGAGATAACGTATATAGTGGACTCTAAGGAAGAGATACCAGTAATAGTATGCACCAAAGGTTCCGTGTGTTAAACCATACTGGAATTGCAGGTATTGTTCGACAAGGGCTCCGCCAAGTCCGCCTATGATAAGGCCTATGAATATTGCGATTAATATTACATTTATTTTCCTTACTTTACCGAGGAAGGCGAACCTAGATGACTCGAAGAAAGCTGAGGGGGATACGTCTCCTCTCTCGTAGAGTGTTGAACCCATTATGAATCCTGCTAACGCCTGGTTGAGTTCGCCGGAGTTTATTAACCCTAAGGCGGATGCTATGCCACCAACCGGGTAGAAGGCGTGTGCTATCCATGTAAACTGCAGGTTTACTTCTCCGAGACCCCTAATGGCCCACATCTGGAGTATGTAGACCAGGAATAGGGCCATTATAAATGCAGGTATCACAGGTCCACCAAAGGCCGCTATTACTCCCGTTAAGATTATTACCATTACTATGGAGAGTATCCACTGTAGTTGCGGCGAAATAAAACCTGGTTCAGGCTTCTTGTCCTTAAGGCTCTCGACTATATACTTCCAAGCAGCTATGTAGCCGCCAAGAACACCTCCTATCAATAATGCTGAACCCAAAACATGGTATTTATATCCTTCAGAGAACCAGGCAATCGCATAATATAAATCGTCTATAGTGAACGATGGATCGTATTCTATTATACCAGCCTGTATCTGGAGTGGTGTTATCACGAAGTTTACCAATAGAGTCATGAATGCAACTGTTATTAATGCATCCATAGGTGAGAAGTAGAGGAACCAGGACCATGTAAAGAATCCAGAGAGGTCGAGACCTAAAGCCGCTCCTGGAAGGAGACCCCAAAGTATACCGGAGCTGTAGGGTTCGTCGCCTATATAGTGCGGTAAGACGATTGCACCGGGGAACAGTGTTTCTACAAGGTATCCGGAGGAGAAGCATACAAGCACGAATCCTAAAAGTAATCCGAGAAGCAGCCAGTTGCGTCTGCTTCCGAGGACCGGCACCCTCTCCTCGACAGGTGGGGGTTCAACAGCTAACGATACGGCTGTAAATGCAGCCGTCGTAGCTGGGAAGGGTAGACGCTCTATTTCTACTATCTGTCTTCTCAATGGAGCAGTTGCGAATATACCTATAACTGCAAGTAAGAGAAGCAAGGCTAATCCAGTAAATGTTGGTACCATTAGCTGAGCATAGGGCGGGAAGTGCCCTCCCTCGAGAGCCATGTCGTATAATTCGCGTGGGAGAGTAAAGAATTCAGGCACGAATTGAGCGTACTGGGGTAACCAAGATGGGTAGGTTGCGTGGCGCACAAAGAAGAATATGAATGTAAACCAGCTTCCATAGGATGCAGCAGCACCATAAATCATCGCATAAATTACAGAGTACTCGGCATAGGACATCTTGAATTTAAGGAACATTTGAAGAATGGCGAGAAGAACCACGGTCATGACGCTTATTTCAGCCGTAGCGACGAAACCTGTTATTGGCCCAAGTATAGCATCAGCGAATACCAAGGCAATGCATCCCAAGATACCTATTACTGTAGATTTTACTGTAAACGCTTTTTCAGGTACCTCCTTTTTTACCTCCTCACTCATATCTACACCTTATCCAAGAGCTTTTTTCAGTATCGACGTAAACTTCTTAATAAATTTTTATGTAAAGCTTATATACTCTTGTAAAACAAAGAATAAATAAAGTTTTCACGACAAAAATTTGATAACATGCTTAAGGATTTTTAAGGTGTTAAAGGGGTGGAGTATATAGATGAAGCTTTATAGGCGCCTTCAAAAGCTAATATGCTTGGCGCTCATTATCTTTATAATAGCTTACCCAGGCATCAGAGAAACCTTTTCTACCCCGATAAAAGGTGGTTGGAGTAGCCCCGGATACCTCTTGGAGGTATTTGACATACATCAATTTCTTGTGGCATCAGGTTTATTAGGAACCGTAGGAGATGACATAAAAATAGTACCGGTTTTAGGTACAGGTGATGGAAAATTACAGCTTCTTATTGAAGAATTAAGTGGGATGATCAACTATGAAATAATTAAGGCTAATGATCCATCCTCTGTAATTGAAATCCTAACGAAAATTCTGGGGAAAAACGCTATATCTCTTCTACTCTACAACAGGTCTTTGAGCTTAAATGAGAAAAATTTCATAATGATCCTTTATGCTGCCATCAGTAGCGGAGATATTGTACCCTACCCTTTCACTAGTATTGGTGATTTAGAGGGTTTAATAGAGCTTCTGGAGGCGAGAAACGTCAACCTAAAGACGTTTTTTGTCTACGGTATAAACCAGACTCTTTTATCCTCGAGGTTCAACCTGAAGGTAAAGCCGGCAGACTATCTCCTGAACAATACACTGAACAATTCATCTGAAAGATTTGTTGTAGTGTATCCCGGCGACCGCTATTCGCTTTTAACCCCCTTCTATGCTATAATGTCAAGAAGAACATTACTTCCAGTCGAAGACTTAGAAGCTTTAAAGACTACTTTAAAGAACTATAATCCCAGATCGATTGTTGTTGTAGCTTCCTTTGAAACTCTAAAGAACATCCTTAAAGTAGAGGATGTGTACCGTGTAGTTATCCAACATGATGAAGACATGTATCTTGACTGTCCAGTTGGAATATTAACGGCCATCGATATTTCGAGCCTTAGCCTTTTAATGGCTAGAAGCCTCCTTTACAACGAGTTATTAAAGTCTCTTCCGAGAAACTCACTACTAATATTTATAGGTGACTCTATAACCCTCTCCATGAAGATTGATAGAGCCTTACGTTACAGGGAATTTAAGGTTACAAGGCTCACTGGATACAGGAAAGGAAACCTAACCTACTTTAATGTTCAAGCCGGTTTACAGGAGAAAAATCTACTGGTTTACTTAAATCTCCACGGGAACCCTCTTGGAATGGCGCCAACCACTACAGGACCCTTTATAATATCCTATGCCCAGCTGCCGCCGACTTTACCGCCCTCCATCGTTATAACCCTTTCATGCGAAACAGTCGACCTCTATGAAAACTATGTTCGCTCAGTCTTCCAAAGCGTAGCTATACAGTTTGTTTCGCGTGGAGCGATAGCATACATCGGTGCGATGCGCCTAGAGTTCAGTGGGGAGGAAGCTGGTACAGGGTACCCTGACCTCATAGTACAAATGCTCCTTGATGGCTATACATTTGGCGAAACAGTTAGGATAGTGAATAATTTGCATATAGCTGGAATTAAGGGTGGCAAACCATGGCAAAAAGCTTACACGGTTCTTTTAGGCGATCCGGATTTAAGGCTGGCAACCCCGAGCGAGAAATATGAGCTTAAAGAAATTACCCCAGGAAAAACATATGAAATTAAATTCACGGATTACCGCATATCCCTGGTATTAAAGTTGCCTCTTCCACGCAACGACATAGCTAAAATATCGTTTAACGACCCCTCTATTAGAGGTCTACGTTACATAGAGAGAAGCGGAGAAAAACAAACACTAGTATTGATAATAACAAAAATTATTTCAAGCCAGGTGGGTGACTTCGAACCAGACACCACCATCATCGTTAACATCTATTATAAACAATCGCTGTTCATCTGGTATTTAATCATAATACTTGTAATCACACTTGTTGCCTGCATAATATTCTTTTATAAGAAAAAATGAAAGCCAAGCAGTAATCATCCATAAATTTTAATTATACATATTATATACATTATATACATGTAAACATTCCTAGTGTTCAGTAGGGGATGTACTTGAAAAGATGTACCAGAAAATCCCTCATGCTGGTACCTCTAATAGTAATTCTCTTGCTTGAAATATCACTTGTAAATCCGAAGGCATTCGCCTACAATGCCCAGCGGGACAAGTACCTCCTAAACGTTTTCCTAGACGATATTAATTTTATATTAAAGGGGCAATTGATCTTAGAACACCACAACAGGCACAATAAGGTGTTCGATGAACTTTATTTCCACGTATATCCTAACGCATTTAAAAGTTATGGAGGATACATTACCATAGAAAGCGTACAGAACTTTGATTCCCTTAAACAGTTAAAGTTCGTAGTAGAGGGTGAGGATTCAACTATTCTTAAGGTCTACCTTGATTCTCCCTTGAATCCCGGTAGCACGATCAAGCTAAAGCTAAACTTTACCGTAAAAATCCCCTTTAGGGGAGATAGATTCGGCTATAGGAATGGGATATTCGCCTTAGGATACTTCTACCCTATATTAGCAATGTACGATGAAACCGGATGGAACCTAAACCCCTACACCTGGATAGGGGATCCGGTTTATGCCGAAATATCCGACTACGATGTATATATTGTTACTCGAGAGTACATGGTTATTGCGGCTACCGGAGTCCAAGTTGAGGTAGAACAACTAGGTGAGGAGTTAAAGAGGGAGCATTGGGTTGCCCCAAAGGTACGGGAGTTTGCGTTCGTAGCAAGTAAATACTTTACCGTGCTTAAAACAACATGGGAAAACATTACAATTTACTCGTACTTTAAGGAAGATAAAGGTTCTATGGGTGATGCCGCGCTCAAGTTCGGTGAAAAGGCGATTAAAGCCTTCAGCGAACATGTAGGTAGATACCCATACCCTGAATTCAGGATAGTGGAGGTGGATTTCGGATACGGTGGAATGGAGTATCCTATGCTAGTCATGATAGCCAGTAACCTCTATACTCCAAGCACTGCGTTTTATCTAGAGCTTGTAGTCGCCCATGAAACAGGTCATCAATGGTTTTATAGCTTGGTAGGCAACGATGAATACGATGAACCTTGGCTTGATGAAGGTTTTACAGAAATGTTGACGATACTGTACTTTGAATGGAACTATGATTGGAAGCGGGGGCTTGAAGTACTGAACATGTATAAATCCCGCTATTACTCTTACCTGTCTAGATATAGTGATTATTCCATAGCCCTTCCAGTAGGCTTTTTTGAAAAAAGTTCCTATCCCCATGCATACTATTATATCGTCTACAGGAAGGGTTCTTGCGTTCTATTCATGTTGAGAAGAATGCTTGGAGACGAAACCTTCTTTAACATCATTAGAACCTATTTCAGGAGATTTGAGTTTAAAATCGCGAAAATAAAGGATTTCAAGCAGGTTGCTGAAGAAGTTTCCGGAGAGGACCTAGACTGGTTTTTCGAGCAATGGGTTTACGGTAATGGGATCCCAAGCTATGATATTGTAGCTTCGAAGACTTACCCTTCTGTTGGAGGATACGTCCTCGAAATGGATGTTGAACAACTAAACAGTCTTCTCTTTAACGCGAAACTAAAAATACCATTCCTGATAAAAACGTCTAGCGGAGACTATTTAAAATGGCTTTGGGTTAACGGTTCACTAAGTAAAATAAAGACAGTTCTCCCCGAAAGACCCTTAGCGGTGAAAATAGACCCATATGATTACGTCCTGGGAGAAGATCCTAAGATTACATTCTACGTAGAACAGGTTGACGTCATGCTTCCAGACGTATTTATCGCCCAATTTAGCGTGGTAACAGTACTTTTATTTGCATCTTTAGTAACGATTTTAATCTACAAGAAGAGGAAGGGTGAAGTGATATGAGGAAGAAAGCGCTAGCGCAAGTTACAACCATCTTATTTTTAATCCTCATCATTTACCCGATTTCAGGAACCTGTAAAGGAACATCGACTAGATTTATCGTTCTTGGAATTGACGACCTGCATGGATTTGAGATAGATGGATGGCAACCCTCTAGTTATGGTGGAGACCTCAATGTGGTGACAACCTTTATCTCCGATCTAGGCGGGATTTCCCAGCCCTCTCTTTCCGTTATAGACGTTCTTGTGGTAAATGGTTTGGAAAGAGGATACATGTACGAGGAACTTGAGGCTATCAAAGAATGGGTTAAAACGGAAGGTGGGATAATAGTAATCATATATGATAAGAGAAGTGATTTAGACAAACTCAATGAACTAGCCGGAGTCTTCGGAGGCCTCTTTACATCAAACGTATCTAAAGGATGGATTGAGGTCGAATCGAATATTTCTACGATGGAAAAGGTATTTTTAGATGAAGGAAGGTACATAGAGCCTTCCACAGGTAACATAAACCCTTTGTTAAAATCTATTCAAAATAGCCGATTCCTAGTGGCTGAAAGCAGGTATGGAAATGGTCTGGTAATCCTGTTTTCTACCTTTGAGCTTTTAGATTTCTCAGGCCCAAACAAGTCCTTCACACAGGATTTCTACAACTACATTCGAAACAAAATACATGTTCAATCCGAGGAAGGAAGCTTAGAGATAGAATACTACTTGAACGATCGCCCCCTGACGAGCTATCCTGTCTCCGTAACAGTTTTTGGGTCAGGTTCCTATTCCTTCTATTTATTCACAGACAACAGGGGTAGCTTATCTATAAACTCAAAGTTCTATGTAGCTAAACTTAAGCTAGAGCCTCGAGTAGAAAACTTTTTCCAAACATATATAGGTACAAGGGATATTTGGATTAGAAATCCTGGAAGACCTGTCAAACTACAGGTTTTTCAGAAAGGAATGTTTCACATAGCTAGAATCCAGTTTATAGTCGAAGGGAAAGAAAACCTTCCCTCGGTTCAGAAGGTGTCTCTAAATCTTGACGGAAGGAATGTGGAAACCACAACCAAATACTATGGATACGTTTTATCCGGATCCATGTATCTTCGTGTTCTTGACATATATTCTAGTGAAAAACCCCATGAAGCTGAGGCCATACTGAAGGTATTTTTAGAAAAAACAGCCTTCTCCATAAAATTCAGTTATGTTGATATCCCTGTTTTCAAGGTAATACCCCTCGAAAAAGCGTACCGTAATGTAACTTTAAGAATCGAGGGATACAAAAACGGATACCTGTTGGTTAAATATAAACAAACAGATCTAGGTTACCTTTATGTCTCCTCGACATCGGGGAATATTGTTAAGCTGCCTGTCTTCACGGAGAATAGCCCGAATCTGATAATTTCCGTCATAAATGTAGATAAATCTTCCAGGATCACAAGGGCCTTCTCATCGCTGGAAACAGCTCTTATTACATTCAATGAAACAACTACAGCTAAGCTTAGCCCCTACGGGCTTTTAGTATTGGTTCTCTCAAACAAGTATATATGGGGAACCACTTTAAGCGACCTTGAAAACAGACAAACCATCTACTTGAGACATCTTCGGCGGAGAACATTCCCAATATCCAGCACCCGTAGCCTTGTAATCAGTTTAACACCCCCAGGCACATACTCGATCACCATTGAAAATATTCTAGGTAGAAGGATAACGATATCGAATGGCACCGAAGGATATGTAGTAAGTCCCGGTAAAATAACGTTTGTTGATGCTGTTTCCGAGGGTATTAAAATATTCTTAAGGGAAATATATTCTCGTCTTGAATACGTAAGCAACCTAGTTAATTCAGCTATATCTGAGGGCTATATACCAGCTGAAACAGAGAACGATATAAAATTGATTAACGAACACATTAACTTGCTCAAAGAAGCCTATAGTGAAGGTAAAATATATGCTACAGAAACGGAGATCAAGTTTATATTAAATAAACTTGATGCCCTCGAAGGATACCTTTATATTTACTCAAAGCTCGTTGCCTACTCATCTTTTGTACTATTCTTCTTCATGATATTCTTCAGCTACGCTTTGGCAAAGATGATCGCAGAGAAAAGCGGTCTTCATGCCCTTGCGCTAGCCTTCACTATATTCATGTTATCACAGATCCTACTGTACTTTGTGCATCCAGGATACAAGGATTTCCTCTCCATTGGAGAAAATCTATTTTACTACAAGCTTACCCTATATATTTCACTTTACTTTGCACTATTCATATTATTCTTCTGGGAGATACCCAATAACCTATCTCGGGCCCCAACTCCAGAGAAACCGCACTTCTGGGGCGCTGTATCAATGGCATTCCACTTGGCAATCAACGACCTGAGAAAAAGAAGATTACGTACAATCTTACTTTTGACGACGATCACGATTACAGTAATGTCCTTTGTAGCCTTTACATCGGTTTCGAGTAAGGAAACAATAGTCTCTTCACTTATGTTTAAGCAGACTGCCGTCAAGAAGATATTGGTTGGCGTGTCACAGAACGTCGGCACACAGGATATTGCTAGAATAAGCGAACTGCTGGACAAACCTTTAGAAGAAATTCTGGTTAGGGTTAAAACTATGTGGCAGGAGGACTTCCTATATTCAATAGGCTCGAACAGCGAGAAAAGGGTCTCATTAGAAGGCATCTTATTCATAGACCCCACAATTGAGAAGGAAGTCACCATGCTGGATGATTCAATCCTGGTGGAGGGAGACTATATCGAGGCTACTGGAGATATTCTTCTCAGTAAAACGTTGGCTGAAGCCCTTGAAGTCAAGCCAGGCGACTACATTAAATTGTATAGTCCATTCGGTTCCTTTATAATGAACCTTAAAATCAAAGGAATATTCGACGAAGAAAAATTGGGATCCATTAAAGACGTAGACGGCGATACCATTCTACCTAAAATATACATTAGAGAAGAGGAAAGCGGCGCCTATAGGACCGAAACAGCCGATTCTAGATACGTTGCCATAATGCATCTAAATAACAGGTATTCCGTCTCGTCTCGGATAACCGGTGTATACGCCATTGAAAAAGACGCCGATGAAGCCTACTCGAACGCAAGAAAACTATTGTTATACTATAAAGCTGTCGTCTACGCTTCAAATGGTATGTCCAAGACGCTGACTAAAGGCACCTCAATAAGCCTTATAGGAACATCCGCCCTAGTTCCCATAATAATCGGTATTCTAATATGCATGAACTCAATGACTGCAACAGTATATGAGAAAAGAAAGGATATATGGATTTACAGTTCACTGGGATTAAGTCCCTCGCAGATCGAATACCTATTTACAGCGCAAGCACTGGTTTTAGCATTGGTGGGTGGCGGTTTAGGATATAGTTTAGGAGCAGGTTTACTTGTCGTAGGCGGCAGGCTGGGCGTCTTCCAGGAACTCTACTACAGGCTTTCACCACTATGGACAGTTTTAGGATTAATGCTAGCAACACTAGTCACTACACTAGCCACAATTTTACCCGCTAGAAAAGCTACCTTAAGGGTTGTTCCCAGTAAGGTTACAAGATGGACCTTAGGTAAACGGCAAAAAGAACTCGAAGAAGAGTTACCGTTCAGAATAGAGGAACACCAAGTTGAAAACTTCCTAAAGTTCGTGAAGAAAAGGATTTTAGCTATATTTCCACCTTACTCGGTTTTAACGCGGTCATCCGTGGAGATTACAAAGTACAAGGAAAGATACGTTTTAACGATACACGTCCAGAACGTAAGCGAGCAACCTAACGAGCTTAAAGCAATAATCGAGGTTGAACCCATATTAAATACAAGGCTCTATAAGGTACATCTTAAACTGAAGCCTATCAGAATACGTATGGGATACCGTGAACTTGCCGAAACCGTGATCCGAGAGATAAGGAGAATAATACTACTTTGGCAAGCAATATACAAGAAGGGTGGTAAGTAAAATGATAAAAAGATATCCTAAAAGAAATTCGGTTCTTGGGCTGATGCTACATGCCTTAATCACATATATGATCTATGTTTTACCGTACTTTAGAGGGTTATACTCCTTTGCTGGTGAAAGTCTGATAATAGCTTCCATATCCTGTCTCTCGGCCCTTCATGGATTCGGTATAGGAGCCCTAGCTTCATTTATTAGCCCGATATCATCGTTAGCTATCCTAAACACCAGCCCCCTAGACATCAATATGATTCTCCAGAGGATTCTCCAACCATTCGTAAAATATGTGGTTGTCGCTGGATTTGTAGGTATACTTGTTGATACCCCAGAGAAGATTGGTAGGATAGCTTTGTGGACGTATCTAAGTCTAATCATTCAAAGCCTAGTAACGGCTTCCATTCTAGGAAACCCGGACTATTACCTCAACACTTTTTTGCCGCAGTCTTCACTGGAGTATATTTCAGCATCGCTTATAACTCTGGAACTGGTCTTCCCATACTCATTTCTCGCCAAAATCTTAGAAAAAACATTGCGTGGAGCCCGAAAAGCCTCCTCCAGACCCAAATCCCCCTCCAAATAGCATCCATTTCTTCTTTAAAGAAAAATTGATATTACCTGGTTGTCCTTCAATTTTAGGGGAGAACTCCTCAAGGTGGTTGAATATTGCAAAAATTACTTAAACCGCCTTGAGGAGAGAACGGCGTATTGATATGAGGATTAAAGGGAACCCACGTGACCTGGTTACATGCCCTAAATGTGGATACACTTTCAGTGTATCTTACTCTAGGATATTTTCCTGCTCCAAATGTCCTGCATCCGTCAGCGGATGTAGCTACGTCAAGTGTCCTAAATGTGGCCATGAATTCACCTATAGATTATAGTGATATATTACATTTAGACTTGATCTAAAAAATTTTAAGTGCGTCTCCCTTAGGATGATTGTGATAACTTGATGGAAAATAGGCGTTTCTGGGGCTATAACTGGTATGGAATCATACCACCACAATACATCCTCGCAAACAAGAGGTTCTTGAAGGTTGTTCTAGAACCACCGGACCTAAATCCGGGCTCGTGGCGTGGAGCTGGAAAAGTGCTAGTAGACTATGAAAATCACGAATTTTGGCTTACAACAAGACCACGTAAGGCCTATCCGGTGAGAGGGTATGCCTTAGAGATTTATAGATCCAGTAATGGGGAGGATTTCCACCTGGCAGCCATAATTACTAGGGAGGAATTATCGGAGGAAACTGGTGTAAAAGTGAAGAGTATTGAGGGACAACAGTTATTGAAGGATCCTTCAACCGATAAATATCATCTATACGTTTCAGTGGACAATGAAGGATTCCATGATAAACCTGGATGGGATACGATTCTATTGAAATCCGATGATCCTAGAGGTCCCTGGGAATATCATGGTGTTGTACTATCTAGGGGAGATGAATATGATACTCTTGAAGCGAGAGATGCAACAATAGATATAATCGATGGGATGTATTTAGCTCTCTACAAGGCTAATAACGGGAGCCGAGTCAACATGGCTTTAGCTATAAGCACAGACGGAGTCACTTTCCATAAACTTGGGGTCATGAAACTTGACGGAGGAGAGCAACCTAAATATATGCTTCTTTGCGGAAAGATATTTTCCGGTTCCTTCGGACCAACCTTCGTAGGCTTCGACAATAGAGTTGTCATCAAGAATGCAGCTGTAACAGATACATTCTCCGCATACATTCTAGACCTAAAAAACCTTAATTTAGTGCAACTCTTTACCGGAAAGTGGGTTCCGCAGTCTCCCTTTGAGAGAAAAGATTATCCTGCGCACAGTTACGTAGACATTGTTTACGACCCATTTAAGAACCGTCTTCTCCTCTACGTAGAGGCAATAGACCCAAGTGATATAGGTCTAAATAATGAGATTGACAGAGTTCTCCTCTACGAAGTCCCCTTATAATCTTCTTTAATTGTAAACTTTTTGAAAAATTTGTCATACCTAAGTATATTATAATCGCTGTTGTAAAAGTACATGTAGATAGTTATCTTTAGGGTTCTCATTTAAATGGTTTCCATGAAAATTTTTAAAAAAGGTTGCTGTAATTTACCTTAACTTACGGTATGTGGGTGAGGGAGAATAAATGGTTGAGGAAACTACGGTAGGAGAATTGGAATTAAAGGATGGATTTACTCCAAGGACCTTTACTGCAATACTGTTTTCTTCACTTGTGTTAATGCCGGCCTTTCTCTGGGTGTACCTTTCCACAGGTGTAGGCGTCGGAGGGATAGCAGCGGCATATGCTACTATGCTCGTTTTCGGTGAATTTGGTATGCTTATGCTTTCACCGTTGACTGAACAGGAGCTTGCAACCATAAGGTGGGGTGCATCCATGGCTGCAACGTTTGCGGGAGGCTTTCTCTTCAACGTGTATTTAAGAAAATCGCCGATAACGAAGCTTTACGGCTACGCCGATAAGATACCCACGTGGGTTGTTCCCTTAGAGACGAGCAAAGCCCTGCAAGACAGAATTCTCTGGCATCCAGATTGGTTTATACCGATAGCCTTTACATTCATCTCTACGGCCATCTCCCTAACCTCTTCGATCTCCCTTTCATTACTTGCAAGGGAACTCTTTATAGAGGTGGAGAAGCTTCCATTCCCTACTGGCGCCGTAGCCGCGGAGATAGCTAAATCCCTTTCAGGGGGAGAGAGCGAGAGATACAAGATATTCGCTATATCCACGATGTTTTCTGCTATCTACGAGATCTTCAGGTCTCTGATTCCAGCCTTAGCCCTCGTTTTCTTGGGGCTTCATATCACGCTTATACCTACCATACACTTTGATTTGACACAGTCTATAGAGTGGCTTCTCCCGGGGGCCACTACAGGCATTTCAACCAATATAATGCTCTTAGCGTTGGGAATGATTATACCCGACATAGTGGTTATCAGCACATTTATTAGCTCTCTTGCAGTATACCTTGTTCTACCTCCAATACTTGTAAACATGGGCGTATACCCATATGAACGTGGGAAACCGATGTTCATTCCCGGGACTCTCTCTGGAGCTTGGTATAAACCTTATCTTTACTTCTGGCTTAGCTTCGGCATAGGATTGATATTTGCTGGTGCTGTAACACCCTTCCTGCTGAATTTAAGACAAACCGCGGTAGCTGTGAAAAGCTTTTTTTCGTTGAAGGGCGAGCAAGCCAGAAAGGCTGGCTTAATATCCGGTAAAACAGCAATACTCCTATTCATCGCCCCCTTAATACTCTCCTCGTTTATGGCCTACTACCTCTTCATGTCATACTCTCCAAGGCCTCATGGAATACTCTTCCTGGCAGCAGTATTGGTGATATCCCTCGGATTAAGCTTCATAAACACTATAGCTGCAGCCAGATCCATAGGTTTAATGGGTGCAGGATTCACTATACCATACGCTGATTATGTAATGTTGCTTATAACCACGAAGCCTGAGGACATCGACGTCTGGTTCAATCCATTCGTAATACAGGTTAGTGGAGCAGACTTATGTATAGGATATAAAGCGGCTGAACTGACTAACACTAAGCCAATAAGCATCATAAAAGCCCATGTTTCAGGTGTACTTTTAACGACAATAGTGGGCTTGATCGTGGCGGGCCTGTTATGGCATGTATACGATGTTCCATCTAGGTTCCTTCCAGCCCCCTCGTTCCCGGCCGACGCTGTAATACGTTCACTGTTCATTACAAGGAGATTCTTCCTCTTCCTCAACGGAATAAACGTGTTAGCAGCGTTCATATTCGGTTCGCTTATAGTGGTTATGCCGAGAATATTCCCGGCACTAGCATCCTTCACGGGAGTACCAGTGGTCTTCGGACTGATAGGCGGAATGATGGATATGCCTAGTAACGTGACAGCATATTTCCTAGGGTACTTGATAAAGAGGCTTTTAGAGAAGAAGATGGGTACGGAGTGGTCTCGACGCTACATTATGACGGTGGCTGCCGGCTTCTGGACGGGATCCAGTGTCATACTAAGCCTTTCTACAGCATTAATGTTCGTGAGGGAGGCTGTGGTATCACAGCTAATATAGGAGAGGTACGATAACCTTAAAACATGGTTTAAAAATAATAAGAGGTAAGGAGAAGATGCATATGGTGAGGGCGAAAATATTACCCATGTTAATAGCAGTGGTAATAGTACTTCCGTTCTTCTTCTATCTGCCTCCATCAAAAGCAGCTACCGTAGACCAATTGATAAAAATAAACCCAGAAAACGTTCTTGAACATGTATGGAGGATCTCTGCGTTCGGTTCACGCATAACAGGTTACGAGGGATCGATTAAAACCAGAGACTATATCGTAGATCAGATAAGAACCTACGTTGACAACATTATAATACAATCCTTTAATGTCACCGTCCCCTACGATTATGGGTCCTCTGTAACTATTTCAGGCCCAAATACAGAAATAACGGTCAAAGCCTATGCCCTTGCCCCCAATTTAATTGAAACATGCTACACAAGTGGGCTCGAAGGGAAATTAGTATACATAAAGAGTACGTACGGGGATCTACGGGACTTCGAGGGAACCGATGTAGCCGGAAAAATAGTTGTGCTCGACTTTGACAGCGGTGAAGCCTGGAGATGGGCGGTCTATCTCGGGGCAAAGGGAATAATATTTGTCCTGGATAAAGGTAAACTATACACGTATGTTGAGGACCTAACGAAGAGATTCTGGTTGCCGGTGGACCTGCCGCGGGTAGCTGTATATGAGGATGACATAGCTCCAGTCCTAGATAAACTGCGTAGAGGGGAAGGCGACTTTAAGGCTGTAATTAAAGTAGGAATGAAGTTAGAGGTCAGAACAGGATACAATGTCTTAGCCTTAATAGAGGGTTCAGACCCCAACCTTAAAGACGAAATAGTGGCGGCATTCACCTACTACGATAGCTGGTCTATCATACCTGAGTTAAACCCCGGACAGGATGAGGCGGTCAACATAGGTATACTAATTGAACTGGTTAAAAAGCTCGCCGAAACAAAGCCTTTGAGAACTGTTTTAATAGGGTTCTTTTCGGGTCATCATCAGGCTCTCTCCGGGGCCCGTAGCTTCATATACGACGCCATATACAGAAACGAAACTTTAAAGGACATTTTGAACAGATTAAGGATAGTAACTGAAATATCCGCCTCGGCATACGGTTCTAAGATAGGTATATACGACCAAGGGCACTTTCATGCCTCTGTCTCTGCTTCGACACCTATATCTTACTCTAACAACTTTATTAAACTTAGGACGGGATGGGATACAGGTAAACCCACGGAATACCCTGGAATATGGAATGTTCTTAGAGACGTGGTTATACAGCTTGTCGGAGAACGTGAGGCTGAGCAGGTGCTTTACTTCGATGAATATAATCCGCTTACCTCCCCACTTGATTCCATAAGATACTTTGAATTCGAAGCCTTTGACCTTCTCCAGATACTTTCATACTCTATTGGAACCGTATCCTTAAGTCCATACCGTAACACTCCAAGCGACGTAGTAGAGGGGACAGTTGAGGAAAAGGAGAACATTAGTCTGGTGGCAAACGCTTACGCAAATACATTAAATTCACTGTTGCAGTATAAATACGAGCTACCCTTCAGCGAACACGACTTCAAGGAAAACGACATCAGGATTCTAGTTGGTAGGACGTTAATCTACAATATGACTAAGGGAACCTATGAACCTCTTCCAAGAACCACTGTAGTACTCATGTTCTTCCAGGGTGTGTTGCTCCAACAGCCTCTGGGACCATATATTAGACACTACATTATAGTCACCTCTGACGATAAAGGTGAATTTATGGTTCCAGTGGTGGTTCCAGGCGGAGCCTACACGCCTTCCGCATATAAGGATGATCCATCAGAAGGACCTGTAGACTACGTGGTCGATTTCGGAGAATATGGTACGGTCAGAGGAACTATAGCGGTGGCTCCTCAGCCAGAAACATATGCTGAAATCTCGCTGTTCCCAGCCGGGAGTCTAGTTGTATTCGATGTAATCGACCCTGAAACATTCTCCCCCACTGATGAAATGGGGATACTTATAATCGACCACTATTCACAAAACTTTGCTAGGTTCTTTAGCATGTTACCGGAGTTCGTGGCATTCATACCGCACCCCAACTACATAACCGGTGTTGTACAAATCTTCGTTAACCCCGAACTGGCCACCACACCGCGCTTCGATGTAATATTCTCTCTCGGCGGAACAAGATGGTACTCCCTTATTTTAACTAACAAGAATAGAGG
>Ga0180301_10000182_pt1 | contig 47085 bp, 42 predicted proteins | sample GuaBasSediGuay16_FD_121797 | JGI IMG/M metagenome (GOLD analysis project Ga0180301, IMG submission 121797) | Subseafloor sediment microbial communities from Guaymas Basin, Gulf of California, Mexico - Guay16, Core 4569-2, 12-15 cm | ecosystem: Environmental > Aquatic > Marine > Hydrothermal... | reverse complement strand
TCCGCCTCTGGCGGATTAAAAACAAAACCCCGTATATAAGCACCAGAAAGGGCCAAAGAGCCCTAATGTTTCACATCTTGTTAAGGAGCCGCGGTGAGGGCCTGGCAAAGAGGAAATCGATGAAGGCAATCTACAGCCTGGCGGGAATTTCTCCCTTGATACACCCCGGCTCGCTGCCTTAAGCTTCATTCATCGCGCAGAAAAATACCAATGTATTTCACCTTCTCTTCAACTTTTATTGAATGCGGGAAGTGCGCATCGTAAAAGATCGAGTCCCCGGCCTGAATCTTATATTTCCTGTCACCAACCCTAACAACAGCCTTGCCCTCTGTCAGGTAAGCCCACTCAAATCCTTTATTTACATGAGGGTCAATCTCCACACCTGTATCAAGCTCAGCCGAGGTGATCGTGATTCTATCAGAGATGAGGCCCCTTGGAGCCAGAACCTTGATCCCGCTTTCAGGATCCATGATGGTGTTTTGTTGATCCTCTCTGATCAGGACAACTTTGGGTTCTCCCTGCCTGATAAGAGACTCAATCGGTTTTTTCAGGTGGAATGATATTTCAGTAAGATTAATTATTGAAGGCGAAGTGGCACCGGTTTCGATCCGGTGTAGAGTCATTTTGCTGATACCCACTTTCCTTGCAAGCGCCTCCAGAGAAAGGCCAAGACGATTTCTTTCAGCTCGAATCCTGGCTCCAATTCTTTTAAGAACCTCTTCCTGGCTGGATCCCTGAAAAGACCTTACTTCTCGTTTTTCCTTTAACCGATTAGCCATGTCCCAGCCCTTTTGAGCTCTAAGCAGGCCTCAGCAGTGCCGTTAATTCTTGAATGTGCTTCTCTGACTCAAGATTCTTGAGCTTCTCCAAAAACTGTTCAGCTCTTTTGTCTCCTATGACAGGCCCTGCGAGTGACAGGAATTTTTGTGATACTTCTTCTCCTGTCAATGGGTTTAAAGGATCTCCCCTGCAGTTTAGGGTTTCATGGGTAAACTCTCGCCCATCCTTGAGCTGAACGGTAACCCTGGCAGGATTGTGCCTGGGCAGCATTCTTTCGTATTCACGAGAGTGAATCATTTCAACCCTGGCAGCAAGGTCCTTTATTTTATGATCCTCGATCAGTTCGTCTTTCAATCCGCCAGAGGCGGACAAGGGTTTGATTCCCCGCCCCTTGGGGCGGTTAAGATGGTTTCCGATTGATACCCCGCTGCTTGCGGCGGGGAAGTTCATTATTCCAAGGTTGATATTTCCATAAACCAGCATCACGGCAACAAGATAAGGGGTTGAGAAACGCATGGCCTCGGCATTTGACGGCGGGCTGGAAGAAGTATGAACTGCTGCCCTGAAGCTCCAGACCTTAACGCGGGCAACATCTTCGGGATTGACCTGCTCCCTCTCCAAGATAGCTTTCAGGGCGTCAAGTGAAGGATGGGTAAACCGGCATGTTGGGTAAGGCTTGAAGTAATTTTCGGCTATTGCGTATTCTTTTCCAAGATTATCATAGAGAAGATCCGGCTCGAAATCATCTGAGACAAACCTGGAAAAGGTCATTTTGAAGCTGCTCTCGTCAGCCCGGATGCCACTGTCAAAAAAAAGATTTGCAAGCAACCCCAGGTAGTTTGTAACTCCTGCAAACGTTGCTGCTACGTTTTTCCCCACAAAAGAGTTTTTCACATAAGGAGAAAGAGCAAAGGACGAAGCGATGTTTAAAATCTGAACCAGATCTTGGGGCTTTTTTCCAGATGCACACGCCACAGCGAGTGCACATCCCACTACACCCCATGTTCCGGTCGGATGAAGGCCCTTTCTGATTGAGGAAGCACGGCTCACCCTGCTGCCCGCCTCGTAGCCCGCAATAAGACCCCTCAGCACCCTTTCCCCTGTCAGGTTTTCCGATTCGCAAGCAGCCATAAGCCCCGGGATGAGCTGAATCGCAGGATGGCCCATGGCCCTGGAGTTACCTTCCTCATATTCAAGGCTTGAACCCGAAATACCGCTAACCAGAGCCGCGTCCAAAGGATTGAAACGCTCTTGCCTCCCAGGCCATGTGGCACTTCTGTCCCGGTTGCCAATTAGGCAAAGATGCTTTGCAATTTTGTCTACTTCAGCGTTTTGCGAACCAGCAATAACGACACCAAGCGTGTCCAGCAGCACCAGCTTGGCGTGATCTACGACACTTTGTGGCACAGATGCCAGGCTCACCCCGGAGAGGAAGGAGCAAAAATCCAAAAATTCTTTCTCTGCCATCTAGCACCTCTGCTTTTTGCAACAAAGTACGTTCAAAATGGTTGGAAATGCGAGAACGAAGGTATGAAGCAGTCTATTATCTGATACTCGATTACCATTTTCTATACCGGATTTCAATCTTTTTTGAAACCAACTACAAATAAAATGCCCCTCCTCTGCCCTGCTTGAACTAAAAAGGCCGGAGCGGGAGACTTTTACTCCTAGTTTTTTGAGACACAACTCAAAACCTCTTGATTTTCTGCACGGATTTCTAGTACTTGTTATTGATTAAGGGTCTTAGCATATACAAGAAGGTAGAACATGAACCCCAAAGATGCATTCATTCAAGCCTATTATGCTTTCAGGAAAACCATTAATCTTAACAGAGGGGGCTTTTTGCCCGACCTGGACAAGCTAGTCTGGTACATGCTCATGGGCATCCCGCCCGTTCCGGCGGATGAAGACTCTTCGGGTGAGGCTGCATTCGTAGCCATTGATCAACGAATCGCAATTTTGAAAGCCGTTTTTGTAGAATCAAACCGGGATGAATCAGACGAATTCCTTGACAAGGGGCTCAGAACATATGACCAGGCTGCTGAAATGGCCAAAATTTTGCTTCAAGAAGAACCCGGTGATCCCCTCTCAAGAGCCCTCTAGGAGGCGGCTACCTGTCAAGAGCAGCCCGAATCCTTTCAAGTCCTTTTTCTATTCTCTCAGGAGGACATGCAAACATGAGCCTAGCGCGCCCCTCACCCTGGGAGCCAAAAAAAGCTCCCGGCGCGACAGCCACGCCTGCGTTGAGTAGTCGCTTGAAAAGCTCTTGTGAAGAGGGCTCAATCTCTGAAAAGTCTGGAAAAACATAGAGCCCTCCCAGGGGCGGAGTGCACCTGACACCGGGAATAGCTTGCAGTCCCTCCACCAACATTTCCATGTTTTTCCTACAAAATTCTCGCGCCTCCTGAAGGTAGCCCTTACATACGGGTAGAAACTCGGACATTGCCCACTGGCCGATGGAAAAAGAGCAAAGAGAGATGCTTTCTTTGAATATCCCCATCTGCCGTATGATCCAGGGGTGGGCGATTGCGTAACCAAGTCGCCACCCCGTGACTGCAAATGCCTTTGAGAAGCTGTTGACAAAAATCAAGTTGTCAAGACTATCAAAGCTTAGTCCGCTGACATGCTGGCCTTCGTAAACATAGTTATGGTACACCTCGTCTGAGAGGATAAAAGTGCCTAGTTTTTCGGCCCTCTCCAACAATGCACCAAACCCTTCTCTTGAAAGTGTGGCTCCTGTGGGATTAGATGGAGTATTGACAACCACGAGCTTCGTGTTTTCATTCATACGGCTCAGAATAGCATCGTGGTCAATGATCCATTGCTCCCCCTCGCGCAAGGGATAGTAATCTATTACAGCACCAAGCCTTTCCACAACGGTTCGCATGACGCCCCAGCCCGGGTCCGGAAGAAGCACCCTGTCGCCTTTTTCCAGCACTATCCTGGCAGCCAGGAAAATGGCTTCCATCCCGCCGACTGTCATCAAAATATTTTGCCCGGGATCAACCTTTACCCCCCACTGATCATAGACGAATCTGGCTACCGCTTCACGGATCTCGGGAATCCCGTTAGTAGAAGTGTACCGGTTCTTGTCTTTTCTCATCGCATCTATCGCCAGATTTATAAGTTGTTCAGGGGGATCGAAATTTGCCTCCCCGGCTGAAAGACTCAAAAGATCTTTATGCTCCTCCATCATCTTCATCATTTCCCGCATGGGTGAGCTATCCGATTCCCTAACAACAGGTTTCAACCTCTTGACCGCTTTGCTATCATCTTTTTCCATCGCTATTTCACCTCGTTTTCTAATCTTCCGATACCCTCTATCTCAACGACTACGCAATCCCCTGGCCGCAAGAATCTCCCGCCGCCTTGTTCCATGAGTTCAAGGATCCTATGAAGATTTTTTTCGCCGTCCGGCAGGCCTTTGGCCCACCCTGTCCCCGCCCCGGTCCCCAGCGCAATTATATCCCCCGGCATAAGCGTGACACAGGAAGAAATATACGCTATGCACTTCTCCGGACCCCAGATCATCTGAGCTGTGCTGAAATCCTGCATGACCTCCCCATTCACAAAGCATCGTATTCTAAGGTCGTCAGGACCGGGAAAGAACTCTTTTGGCACAAGGAACGGCCCAAGGGGACCAAATGTGTCACGGGATTTACCCCTGAAAAAATCCAGGCTCCCGTCTTTCCTGATCATCAAGCTTCGATCCGTGATATCATTGTGACAGGTATATCCAGCTATATAGTCCGGAGCATCTTCGGGCTTAATGTCCTTCCCTTTCTTGCCTATTACCAGGGCAAGTTCAGCCTCCCAGTCCACGAAATTCGAGGAAAGCTCAATTTTTTGCCCGCTGCCTATAATGCAATTCCGATCCCCCTTAAAGAAAAAGTTGGGCTGAAACCCGCTAGAGGGAACATCAATGTCCATTTCACGTGCATGATCATGGAAGTTGAGGCCCGTGTTGATCATTTTCCCCGGAGTAGTGACAGGAGCCAGCAGAATGACTTCTCCTACATTGCGCCAGATCGCTCTTTTCTGAGGCGTGCGGGTGAGAAGATTAGCGGCTTTGCAAAGAAAAGGAAAAACCTTTTCCCAGTTTTCAAGAAGCCCTTCCATTGACACAATAGGCATGGCTGGCTCGAGATTTTTCTTTTCCTCGTCGCTCAGAAAAGAGAAAGCATGGTTTATTTCGATAATCCTCTCTTTTTCAACCATGCCCACCTGAGGCTTGCCAGCCGATTTGAAAGTGGCTAGTCTAAATCCAGATTCCTGAGCTCCGTTCACACCCGCCTCTTTCTATTTTTACTCACAGCAACTTTCAATGAGTTCGCCACAAATATATCTCCTAACTCCTCTTTCGCGCTTATTGCTCAAAATATGGGAAGCACCAAACACTGAAATAACTTTTCCAGCATAGCATATGTTCTGCTTCTATAACCGGTCGACACCTAACATAGTAAACTGGAAAATTCAAGAACACGTGAAAAGAGCACAAATCCACCGCCCTGACAAGGAATGGAAATCTCTTGAGTCTCCCCGGGCAATTGACACTTTCATTATAAGTGCTATCAAAGGAGGAACCAATCCGAGGCATTCTAGCAAACTATAAAATAATTGACATGGATGAGGGAAAAATTTCTTGACATTTTTTTCCTCCCATGAAATTTGTGGGGACTGGAGTTTTGATCTGCAAAATTGCATAGTTAAGATTGATTTTGGGTTTAAAATGACCATTAATAATGGAGAACTTCTAGATCCGTACCAGAAAGGAGGTGGGATATAGTTTGCTTTAACCCTTTCATTTCTTAACCAAAGGAGGCGTCAAAATGAAAAAGGTTCTTTTGTTGGGTCTAAGTGTTTGCTTAATTATTGCTTTTTCAACAATCAATGGTTACGCAGCTGATGTTTCAAAAGGTTTAAGCATAGGCGCTGCCGGCCCCTTTACCGGCCCTGCTGCAGCGCCCGGCATGGAAATCTTTAATTCTATAAAGATTGCGGTTGATGAGAAAAATGCTGCCGGCGGCATAAAGGGAGTAAAGGTGAAACTGGTTATGGGCGACGATGCAGGTGATGCAGCGCAGGGTGTAAATGTGGCTGAGAAATTTTGCGCTGACAAAACCATGTACGGTGTGATTGGCCCCCCCATGAGTAATGTCGCTGAGGCAACGCTCAGGATGTATGCTCAATGCAACCTTACCTGTATCACAACGGCTGCATCAAGACCTGACCTGACCGAGAAGGGATACCATCACTTCTTCAGGGTCAATGCGAGGGATGATGCCCACGGGCCTGCTGTAGGACATTTCATTGCCGAGGATCTGAAAGCCAAGAGCGTATACGTGCTGAATACCAAGGATACTTACTCGCAGGGCTATGCCGACCAGGTGGTTGCAACCTTGAAAAAGCTGGGTGTCAAAAAGATTTGGAGGGATACGATCGTTGCCAGCGCAAAAGACTACTCTTCTGTCCTGACCCGTGTAAAGGCCAAGAACCCCGATGTGCTTGTTGTGGGAGCCAAGACAGCACCTGATCATGCCGTCATGGTTCGGCAGATGAGGGAACTGGGAATCAAGGCCATCTATTTTGGCTCGGAAGGTGCCAAGGACAAAAAGGACTTTATACAGGCTTCCGAAGGCGCTGCCGAAGGGGCTTACCTGAATCACTTTGCCCCCGATATCTACAAGATCCCCGAGGCTGCTCACTACGTAAAGGTTTACGAGAGCAAGTATGGAAGCCTGAGCGGATTCGGCCCCCCTGCCTATGATGCCACGAACATCCTTCTTAATGCCATGGAAAAAGCTGCTGCAGACGGCGACATAACCCGCAAGGAAGTCATGAAATACATGGCTCAAACCAAGAACTACAGGGGCATCCTTGGGTTCCCCATAACTTTTGATAAAAAGGGCGACCTCCTTGGTGGCGCCACCTATATTTTCAAAGTCGTAGGAGGAGATTTCAAACTTGTCAAGGTGGCTAAGGGTATGTAGGCGCTTCAGGGCTTTTCCTGGGAATCGAGAAAAGCAGCTGAATGGATGAGGCCCTTGACAGAAACAAGTGGGAAAGATAAGGGACTGGTTCTCTTATCTTTCCCATTTTGTATATGCCGAAAAACTGGAAAGCATGGATCAAATACTTCAGCAGATTCCCCAGCAACTGATTAATGGTGTCACCGTAGGTGGGGTTTACGCTCTTATAGCCATTGGCTACACCATGGTCTATGGCATTCTGTTCATGCTGAACTTCGCCCATGGCGAAGTTTATATGATAGGCGGATTCACAGGGTGGTGGGTGCTTCACCTGTTGACCAACTCTTCAGGTGGGCTGCTACTAAATGGTTTTATTGTCATAATCCTGATGATCCTATTTGCCATGGCCCTGACAGGTGCGCTGGGAATGGGTATTGAGCGGTTTGCCTACAGGCCCCTTAGAAATGCCCCGCGTATGAACCTGCTGCTAAGTGCTCTTGGCGTTACCATCGTACTACGTAACCTCGTACTTAACCTTCAGGGAGCGAAGATTCGCTTCTTTCACACATCAGCACTGATTCCCAAGTCAATACAAGTGTTTCACATTGGCGGAACCGTCATTTCCTTCATGAGGCTTCTGGTTATCGGTGTATCTATCGGTTTGATGGCGATTCTAACCTGGTTTGTAAAAGAGACCAAAATGGGGAAGGCAATGCGCGCTACGGCGCAAGACACCGAGGCAGCCACGTTTATGGGCATTGACGTAAACCGAATCATCTTGCTTACCTTTTTAATTGGCTCGGCGCTTGGAGGAGCGGCAGGTGCATTGGTTGGCCTTCTCTTCACGCAGGTGGATTACTATGTCGGATATGTGGCAGGGCTCAAGGGATTTACAGCTGCAGTACTCGGAGGCATCGGCAGCATACCCGGTGCCATGGTCGGTGGTTTTATCCTGGGAATTGTAGAAAGCCTTGCTACTACACTAATTTCTTCCACTTACAAGGACGTTGTCTCATTCATCATTCTTATCCTGGTTCTCCTCATAAGACCCTGGGGAATTCTGGGTGAAAAAGCACCGGAAAAGGTTTAAAGGTGGCACTTTCAAGCTTAGGCCAAAAAAAAATCGGTGATATTCCTCTCCAAAGCCTCGTTCTTATACTCGCTGTGGTAGTAGTTATTCCCTGGATAATGCCGAATAATTACTGGATACGCATTGCCGGGAATGCAGGACTCTGGATAATGCTTTCTCTTGGTTTGAACGTGGTTGCGGGTTTCGCGGGGCTTCTTGACCTTGGCTATGTTGCCTTTTACGCTATAGGCGGATACACCTATGCGCTGCTCTGCTCCGGACACTGGAATATCCATCTACCCTTCTGGCTTGTTGTTCCGATTTGTGCACTTGCAGCGTCAGCGTGTGGCTGGGGTCTGGGGTTCACATCTTTGAGAGTATCAGGAGATTATCTGGCCATCGTGACCCTGGGGTTTGCTGAAATCGTCCGGCTCCTGCTTTTGAACTTAGATCGCCCAATTAATATTACCGGCGGCCCGAATGGCCTCCCTGACCTGGACTTTGCCCACATATTCGGGTTTACTTTCAGAACTGTCACTCAATATTACTACCTCGTCATGTTTTTTGCCCTCCTGGTAATTCTTGCTTCTTACAGGCTCAAGCGTTCCAGGCTGGGCAGGGGTTGGGAAGCTTTGCGTGAAGACGAGCTTGCCGCTGACGCCATGGGCGTGAATACCACCTACATGAAACTTCTTGCCTTTGGAATCGGGGCTTCAATCGCCGGAGGTGCGGGGGCTGTATTTGCATCATGGCAGGGAGGTGTTTTTCCAAATAACTTTGGGTTCTCTCAACTGGTAACTGTTTACTGCATGCTCATTCTGGGGGGGGTTGGCAATATCTGGGGCGTCATTCTTGCCGCTATTATTCTCTCGATTTTGCCGGAGGCGCTTAGAGAGTATGGGGCTTTCAGGATGATAGGGTACGGGCTTTTGCTGGTGGTATTGATGGCCCTCAGACCCCAGGGCATACTGGGCGAGATAAGCCTCAGGCCCAAGCGCAAGAAAAAGGAAGTCGAGGAACCGGAGACCCTTAAGGCAGCAGAAGAACTTTTTTACGGAGACGGAAGCCACGATTTTGTAAAGCCACTCAAAAAAGGAAAACTTAACAAAGATCGAGTGTTACTGGAGCTGAAAGACCTAACAATGATCTTTGGCGGTCTCCACGCAGTGGACAGACTTTCTCTAAAAGTGTACGAAGGGGAAATCCTGAGCATCATTGGCCCGAATGGGGCTGGCAAAACCACTGTTTTCAACCTGATAACAGGCATATATCCTCCGACAAGCGGACACATAATCTTTGATGGGAAAGAAATCACGGGTTTAAAACCCCATAAAGTGGTAGAAAAAGGGGTTGCAAGAACCTTTCAAACCCTTAGGCTTTTTACCAACATGACCGTGCTCGAAAACGCTATGGTTGCCCAGCACTGCAGAACAAAGTCGGGACTTTTCAGCATACTTTTCAGGTTGCCGGGTTTTCTGAAAGAAGAAGAAGAAATCGAAAGGGTTGCCAAGGAAAACCTTGGCCTTTTTGGTGCCAGGCTTACAGGTTTCAGGTACAAGCAAAAAGCAATCAACCTTTCTTACGCCAACAGGCGTCGGCTGGAGATAGCCAGAGCCCTTGCCACTGACTCTCGCCTGATTCTTCTCGATGAACCCTCGGCCGGAATGAATCCCAAGGAGACCGAAGAGATAACTCGCTTTATAAGAAATCTTCGTGACAAGTACGGGTACACTTTTATTATTATCGAACACAAGCTTAACGTGGTAAGAACAATCTCAGACCGAGTGATCGCCCTTGACTACGGTAAAAAGATAGCCGAAGGGTCATATGACGAAGTTGCCGACAATGAATACGTTGTGCAGGCCTATCTGGGGCGCAAAAAGGGGCGAGTATAACAAGTGAGGATCCTAGAACTCATAGATGTCGACGTTTTTTACGGGAAAATCCAGGCTCTTGAAGATATCCAGGTTCATATTGAAGAAAAAGAACTGGTTTGCCTGTTGGGCGGGAATGCTTCCGGCAAATCAACTACCCTTAAAACCATCCTAGGTGTCGTGAAGCCGGCCCGGGGAAGAGTGGAGTTTATGGGAGATAAAATAAGCGGCCTCCCCACCGGGAAGATTGTGCAAAGGGGTGTGTCGATAGTGCCAGAAAATAGAAGAATCTTTCCCAGGCTCACTGTTCTTGAAAACCTGGAGCTGGGCGCTTACCTCAGAAATGACCCTAGGGGTATATCCCAGGATATGGAGCGGGTATTTAACCTCTTTCCTAGAATCAAAGAAAGGCTCAAACAATACGGGGCGACCCTTAGTGGAGGAGAACAGCAAATGTTGGCTATGGGCCGAGCCCTCATGTCGCGGCCCAAGCTTTTGCTGATGGATGAGCCCTCCATGGGGCTTGCGCCCGTGCTGGTTGAAAATTCCTTTGAAATCATTCAGAGGGTAAATAGGGAAGGTGTCACGATATTTGTGGTCGAGCAAAACGCAAATATGGCTTTATCAATAGCAGACCGCGGCTACGTTTTGCAACTGGGAAAAATCGTTTTGCACGACAAGGCAGAAAACTTGCTTAATAACGAAATGATGAAAAAAGCGTACCTCGCCACAGGCTAGGCTTGGCACGGGTTTGTATGAAACTACTTCTATACGTGTTGAGGACCAACTATTGAGCAAAAAAAATCAACACTCTCATTGCTTTAACAGAAAATCCTTTATCCTAGGGATGATAACCGCCTTTTGCGAATGTCTGGCCAATGAGTGCAAAAAAATAGCGTTCTCTCCGCCATTTTACCCTGAAGACTATGAAAAGCTTCTCCCGGAGGCAAAGAAAATCGCCAAAGAGCAAGGAGTTTTCTTGTGGTACGAAAAGAACCCAGACATACCTGAAAAGGCAAGACTCAACTGGTTCGTGCTATATAAGTTCCCAGAGGTTCTGGATGAATACAAACGTTTAAGGGAAGAGGGGCATAACCCGGCATGGGATCTCAAAGCATTTTATAAACTTTTGAGTTACGGTACGGCATGGGGCATTAATGCGGATCGTGTGATTCCCAAAACGAGAGAAAAGCGAGGGAGTCTTGATACTGTGTCAAGGCTCCTTTTGAAGCCTGGGGATTGGCCTCCGCGAAAAACTTAACCAGGCGTCACCAACAAAACGCTTGAGGGAAAAGGTTCATTTGCTAACCAGTAACCTGTTCAACACAAAACGCCGAACTTTAATAAACGCAAGGAGGATGAAAAAATGAAAACCACTATTATGTACTCAGTCCTGATCGGTGCAGTGTGCCTGGCCCTTTCCGGTTGTGGGATGAGCATGGTAAAAGGCCCTACTGTAATGGGGAAGCCTATCAGTTCGATCCCGAAAGATAAGTTTGTGGATTTGACCCACGCGTTTTCCCCTTCCATCCCTATTCCGGAAGGCCTTCCCAAGCCCAAAAGGAAGTCAATATACGGTGGAGCTGTCCAGATCTTCACACACGCCGGTCAATATGGAACCCATCTGGATGCACCAGGTCATTTTCACAAGGGGATGAGACTGGTGGATGCAATTCCGCCTTATGAATTTGTACTTCCGGGATGTGTCATAGACATCTCCAGACAAGCCATCAATAATTTTGACTACCAGCTTAAGCTATCAGACGTCAAAAAATGGGAGGAAAAATATGGTCCGATTCCCGAAGGCTCCATGGTAATGCTGAGAACCGACTGGAGCTACCGATGGACTGACCCGAATGCTTTTTTTGCAAAAGACAAGAAGGGGCAGAAGCACTATCCCGGCTGGGGCAAGGAGGCCCTTCAGTACCTCGTTGAAAAGAGGAAGATAAGGGCAATCGGTCATGAAACCCCCGACACTGACAGTGGAATAACCTGTGGTGTTGACAAGGGATGGCCCCTGGAGTCATACGTTCTGGGAAAGAATTTGTGGCAAATCGAGATGCTCAACAACCTGGACCAATTGCCTCCCAGGGACTTCCTGGTCTTTGTGGGGGTCCCGAAGGCAGAAAAAGCGACAGGCTTCCCGGTGAGGGTCATAGCCATCCTACCATAGGAATGAAGACTTGTCATACAACTGGAACGTGAGGCCCGGCTTATTTAAGCCTGGCTTCACCTACCTATAAATGTTTCAGGTATTTGAACTAGAAAAGCGTGCTTACCCTTAGGAAGGAGGTGAAAAAAGCAAGTTTATTGACCTCTTGGCATATGTGTGATCAATAACATTTTAACGAATGGAGGATAGGAAATGAAAAAAGCAAGAAGAATTCTTTTGTCGTGCGCGGTAGCCCTGATTTCAGTAGCCTTTGCCGTTGGCGTTCACCCCCCCCAGGCAAGAGCAAAGAAGATAGAGCTGTCGCTTGCAAATGAGGCTCCCCCGTTTTTTGTGTACACCGTTGTTTCCAAGAAGTTTAAGCAAATGCTCGAAGACAAGATTGGCGACAAGGTGAACATCAAAATTTACCATTCTGGCCAGCTTGGCGGTGAAAAAGACACGATAGAAGGCGAAATCATCGGCACAGTTGACATGGCCATTGTGCAGAGCTCCCTTCTGGCACTGTGGGAACCCCAAATGGTGTATATTGATATCCCGTTTCTATATCGAAGCGTTGACCACGCCATAAAAGTGATGAATGGTCCGATAGGCCAGTCTATTAATAAGAAAATGGAAAAGCATGGAGTAATGGTTCTTGCCTGTATGAACCTTGGTTTTCGGGGAATTTACAACAGGCACAGGCCAATTTATAAACCCTCGGATGTGGCGGGAATGAAATACAGGGTCATTCAAAATCCCCTTTACGTTGATGTCATCAATTCCTGGGGAGCAAAAGCAGTGCCCATGAACTTCGGGGAAGTATACACTGCTCTTCAGCAGGGCGTCCTGGATGCAGCAGGTCTTGAACCATACTCTTATGAAATCATGAAACATTATGAGGTGGCCCCCTATTTTTCAATTACCAATCATATATACCAATCTTTTGTTCTTACCATGTCCAAGAAAAAATTTGACTCACTCCCCGCTGACGTACAGCGAGCCATACTTGATACAGCAAAAGCTGTTATTCCCGTGGGCGTCAAAATCACCAAAGATATAGACTATCGAATAATCGGCAAACTTGTCCGTGAAAACAAGGTGCTTTTTAACGTGGCAGATATTGATGCTTTCAGGAAGGCATCCCAGTCCGTGAGCGACAAGTATTCCAGGAAAGTCGGCACGGACATTATACGACAGATCAAGGCTGTAAAGTGAAAAGACATTTGTTTCAGGGGCCCCTTTTTTGAGAGTCCCCTGATCAAGTGACCAGTTTCTAAGTGAGGTTAGAATCGCATGAGCAGGCTGGAACACTTTAGTGAACGCCTTAACACACTTGTAAGGCATACCTCAGGCATGCTTACAGCCGGCATCTCAGTGCTGGTTTTTCTTGAAGTGTTGTTCAGATATGTACTGGATCAACCCCTTGACTGGTCGGAGGAAATGTCAACTTTTGCTTTTGCCTGGATGTGCCTTCTGGGAGCCAGTGTTGGCTTGCGCTACGACGAACACCCCCGGCTGGATATTTTCTTCTCACGCTTTCCTGAGAGTGCACAAAAAATCGCGAGGATCATCATTAATTTTGCCATTATCTTTATGTTGGTGGTTTTGCTGGTTTATGGGTACAAACTGACGGTCATGATGAAGATGCAGCGAACTGCAGCACTTGGCTATTCCGTTTCTTTTGTGTACGCAGTGCTCCCAATCTCTGCTCTTATCATGCTCGTCCACATAATTGTGCAAACCATTGCACTGTTTAGAAGAACACCTGATAAGGACTAGGCTATATGGCGATTACCCTCTTTGTTGTTTTTTTCTTCCTCCTGGTTTTAGGGGCACCGATTGTTTTTGCCATCGGAGTGGGAACAACAGCAGCTCTAATTGCAGGTGGGATTCCACTTGAAATTCTCCCGGAAAAGATTTTCTCCGGCCTAGCCCATTTTCCGTATCTGGCTGTTCCACTGTTTGTCCTGGCAGGCATGCTCATGGAAACAGGTGGTATTTCCAAGCGCATAGTGGATCTTTCAAATGCATTGGTGGGTCATATCAGGGGGGGCATGGGAATAGTTGTCATGGTGGCTACAATTTTTTTCTCCGATATCTCAGGTTCTTCTGCGGCTGATACCGCTGCCATCGGGAGTGTAATGATTCCCCCCATGAAAAAAAGAGGTTATGCACCTAATTTCGCCGCTGCTCTCGTCACTGCAGCAGGTGGCATGGGTGTTCTGATCCCCCCATGTCTTACGATGGTAGTCTTTGGGAGCCTCACAAATACATCAATAGGGGCACTTTTTCTGGCCGGTTTCATCCCTGGAATCAGCATGGGTATTATCCTCATGATTCTTACTTACATTATTGCCCGGAAAAAGAACTTACCCAAAGAAAAAAGGGCCACTTTCATTGAGCTTCTTGTCGCCTTCAAGAGATCATTCCTCTCCTTGTTTATGGGGGTTATTATCCTGGGGGGGATCATCCTTGGCATTTTCACCGCCACAGAGGCTGCCGCCGTTGCTGTTATTTACGGATTCTTTCTTTCCGTAGTTTTCTATAAAGAGATAAAGCTCTCCCAGCTCCCTGAAATCCTCTGGAAGTCTGCCGTGATCTCCGGCGTGGTGATGTTCGTAGTTGGGATCTCATACGGTTTTGGCTGGGTCATGGGAAAAGAACAGGTTCCACTGAAACTCGCTAATTTCATGATCAGTATTCCAGGTGGCAAATGGATGTTTCTCTTTGCGGTAAACATCCTTCTTTTGGCTATGGGTATGTTTTTCGATGCCTCTCTCTCCGTCGTTATTCTAGTTCCCATTCTTTTTCCTGTGGCAGTGAAACTGGGAATTCATCCAGTGCATTTCGGCACCTTTGTTGTCATGAATCTTGGAATCGGATTCACCACGCCCCCTTTTGGCCTGTCCTTGTTTATTGCCTCGGGAATTGCAAAGATACCGTTGACATCAATCATCAAGCCAATTTTGCCCTATATTTTAACCATGATCGGCTTTTTGTTTGTCGTGACATACGTACCTTGGTTTTCAATGATTCTGCCTAAGATTTTTATGGGTTACTGAGGCTAGGTGCAAATAGCAAAATTTATTTTTGCACGGATTCCTATGCACTTACTGCCAAGGTTTATGCTTTACATTTTGAGCTATTTTACTATTATAGCCCCCTGACCGGGATCATTTGCGCACAAATGGAGGTTTCCCCGTGAGGAACGTATTAACCGGAGAAGATATAGACCTTGCCTACAGGGCGGGCAAAAAAGAAATCCGCGTCGGATCAGAAGATATCATTACAAGTGTTGCAAAAGAGAAAGCGGAAAAATACGGCATACGATTCTTGACACACCAGGGAGTCAGCCCCGCTGAACCAAAAAGGCCACATGTCGAAGAAACAGGTCCAGAAGAAGCCCGGGAAAAATTTATTCCTCCCTTCCTCTCCACCTCTGATATCACGGACCGCGTTGGTGTTGAACGCAAAACAAAGCCGGTGCCTCCTTTTGACATGGAGTACTGGAGGAATCAGTTTCCACTTTTGAAGACTCATATTCACGTTGCAAATTGCTCCCAAGCCCCGCAGTCCACATTCACAAGGGAGGCTGCCGCAGAATACCTTGACAACTGGAATAGAATGGGTATGGACTGGGATAGGTGGATGGAAGAAATCCACTACGCCAAAGAGGAATTCGGGAAAATCATTAATGCAGACCCAAGCGAAATTGCAATAGGAACATCTGTCTCTGAACTGACAAGCGCTGTGGCAAGCTCTCTTCCCTTGAATACAAAAAGGAAAAAGGTCGTGGTAACCGACGCCGAATTTCCAACCGTAGGACTTGTATGGCAGGCTCAACAAAAGTATGGCTTCAAGGTGCAGTTCCTTCCTTTGAAGAACGGGATTATTGAAGTTGAAGATTACGACAAGTATGTGGATGAAGACACGATTATAAGCTCTGTATGCGACGTATACTACTACAACGGGTTCAGACAGGACCTTGGGCGTATTATCCCTAAAATCCATGAAAAAGGATCGCTGGTATATGTGGATGCTTACCAGGGTCTCGGCACCCATCCACTGGATGTCAAAGAACTGGATATAGATTTTCTGGCCTCAGGAAATCTCAAGTACCTTCTCGGTGTACCAGGCATAGCCTTTTTGTATGTTAAGAAAGAACTTGTCGAGTATCTTAATCCTTCTTTTACAGGTTGGTTTGGACAGAAAAACCCCTTTGCTTTTGATATCCATAACTTCGTGTATGCAAAGGATGCGAGGCGCTTTGACAATGGAACTCCGCCCGTGCCAACAGCTTATATTGCACGGGGTGGGATGAAAATAATAAACACGGTTGGGGTAGAAAACATTTACGCGTGGACAAACGCCCTCTCAGAGCATTGCATAAGAGGAGCGCTTGATAGAGGCCTCGACCTGGTGAGCCCCTCAGACTTGAGTATCAAGGCCCCGAATACGGCCATAAGGGTGCCGGGCGATGCACATGATTTTGAGCTTGCCCTCAGAGAAGAAAATGTGATCGCCTCGGCAAGAGCAGATGTAGTGAGAATAGCTGCTCATTTTTTTACAACCCTGGAAGACATAGATTATGTGCTGGATTGCTTTGTCAAACTGCTAAACAAGTAAAACAATAGGAGTCGCCATGAAGCTATGCAAAGTTATAGGTTTTGCTACGTCCTCCATTAAGCGAGAGGGTCTGAGCCCTTACAAGCTTCTTGTGTTGAAAAACATTGATGATGAGGGAAACCCGGTTGGTGAAGCCTTTCTGGCACTTGACACTGTCGGGGCCGGTCTATCGGAGATTGTTGCCGTCACCACCGGAGCACCCGCCACTAACGCGGTAGGAGACAAGAATCTTCCGATAGATGCTGCGGTAATAGGGATTCTTGACCAAGTGACAATAAACAAGAAAGAAGTTTACACAAAAAATAAGGAGGAATAAATGAAGGCTCTAGGCATGGTTGAAACAAAAGGTTTGGTTGGGGCAATTGAGGCTATGGACACGATGGTGAAATCAGCCAACATAGAAGTGGTTGGGCTCAAGGAGATTGGTGCCGGGTATGTCTCCGTCTTTGTGGAAGGAGATGTCGGGGCTGTAAAGGCGGCGGTAGATGCCGGTGCTGCCGCTGTCAAGAAAATAGGAGAAATAGTCTCCGTTCATGTCATTGCCAGGCCGAGCGATGAAACGATGAAGGCTTTGCCCGGCCTCATGAAGCCTTCCAAAGGAAAAAACTAACGGGGAATTCTTTCAAAGCTACCTTCTATGGCTGAAGAACATTTTCAATTAAGGACATATGCTTTCATTGACAGCATGCAGCCTCAATTTGCGGCCTTTTTGGGTTCCGAATTGAACGGGGACGTAGCGCTCGCCAACATGGCCGAACTGTGGATGGAGCTCGCACCTGGTAGCGAAGTCTATAATCTGCTTGATGGTGCGCTCAAGAGCTCTGATGCAAAACCGGGGCTTCAAATGGTTGAACGGGAATTTGGAGTGCTTGAAATTCATTCCTTCAGCGTTGACAGCGTGAAAGACGCAGGCAGCGCAATACTGAATGCTTGCGGGTTGGACATTTCCGAGCGGCTGAAACCAAGTGTAGTTTCCTCTAAAATTATCGACAAGGTAAATCCTTATCAGGCCCAGCAAATAAATAAAACCAGGAAAGGCAATCTTCTGCTGCCGGGGCAATCGCTCCTGGTCCTTGAAGTTGAACCTGCCGCATATATTGTCGTTGCTGCCAATGAGGCTGAGAAGTCATCTGACATCCAGCTTGTCCACTTTAATCCTTTTGGCCGTTTCGGAAGATTGTTCCTGGCAGGCACAGAATCTGAAATAAGGTCTGCCCTGGAAGCCTCTATGGCGGCCGTCGAGGCTAGCTGAGGGCAGTGTTCCCATGGGCAAAGAGTTCTCCCCTTTTATACCCGAATATTTGAAGAAAAATAGGATAGAGAAATTTATCCCTGAGTGGATTCAGGGCTCTGAGTCACTTGCCTCATCGTTGAGCAAAAGTGTTTTTTTCGAAGACCGACCACTGCTTCTTAAAGGAGGAAATTGCATAATTCCTTTCAAGGGAATCTTCCCTTTTGACATCAAGATCCAGGATGGGAAAATCCACTCAATAGGCGAAAACCTATCTGACAAGGAGGCCTTTGTTCTGGAATTGAAGGGCAAATTAATTGCCCCGGGAATCATTGACCCGCACGTACACCTGGGAATTTTCAAAGACTTTGACGTGGAAATTGTCACTGAAACAAAATCAGCCCTTTTAAACGGGGTTACAACGCTTGGCCTTTATATAGGCGGTGAAGAACCCTACCTGAAAAGGCTGGATGATATTATCGGAAAGATTGAGAAAGGGGCCTTCTGTGATATTTTTCTCCACCTGGTGATATTCAACCAAAAGCAGATGGAGGAAATTCCCATCTACTATTCCAGATATGGAATCAAATCATTTAAAGCTTACATGTGCGGAATCCCCGGACTCATTCCGGAAGTCGAGGATGACTTCCTGATACAGTTGATGGAAACAGTGGCAGGCCTGGGAAATGATGCCGTGCTTAACATCCATGCAGAAAACTACCGGCTTGTAAACATGGCCACAAAGAAGCTCAAACTGGCGAAACCTCTTTCTTATTCCTTGGAAGAGTGGGAAAGGAGCCACCCCGGTTTTGCTGAGGCCGAAGCGATTCAGAGGGCTTCCTTTCTTTCCATGCAATCGGGGGCAAGAATATACTTTGTTCACCTCTCCTGCAAAGAATCAGTGGATGTTGCCAAGGAGCTAAGGCGCAGACATAAGAACCTTTATTTTGAAACAACGTCTCCATACTTGACCCTTGACATCAGGCAGGATACTGACCCTCTTTACAAGATGGTTCCGCCAGTAAGGAAAAAGGAAGACCAGGACGTATTGTGGAATGGGCTCGCTGAAAATATCATTGATAGTATTGGTTCTGATCACACGCCCATGTCCACGGATGAAAAAAAAACCGGCTTGAGCCTGTGGGAAATCACGCCTGGATATCCAGCAGTGGGAACACACTTGCCTTCACTCCTGGATGGCGCCTGGAAACATGAGTTCCCAATCACCACTCTGATCGAAAAAATGTCTGCTTCGCCGGCTAAGATTTTCGGTCTTTACTCGCAAAAAGGGACTCTTTTGCCTGGAACCGATGCTGATCTCGTAATAATCGACCCGATTCTCGAAAAAGTGGTAACGCCCCGGATTGCAGCCTCTAGATCCGATTATTGCCTGCACCAGGGCAAGAAGTTGAGGGGCTGGCCCGTGGCAGTAGTCAAATCAGGAAAGATTCTAACTCCAGAGTCTTTTGAACAGGTAAAAACCTTTCTCAAGGGCAGGTATCTTCGCAGGAGTTAACCTATCTGAAGCAGGCCTCAAAAAGACCTTCTCAATGGAGATTGCACCTGGAAACATAGACAGCATGCGAGAACCTAATGGGTTTGTTTGGGCCTCAGTCGGACAAGGGTTGCCCCCCATGCTGAAGGGCCTGTGTCCAGTTTGAAATCCAAGACAAAGGGGTCTTTTTCCAGAAGCGAGTGTACAGTTCGGCGCAATACACCCTTTCCCTTTCCGTGGATGATTCTAACTTCGTAGATCCCTTGCTCCAGACACGCTCTCAAGTATTCCTCCACCACTGAGGCCGCCTCTTCGGGGCGGAATGTATGAAGGTCCAAAACACCATCAACCCGAATTCGTATCTCCTTCATTCTCGGCCCCCAGCCACTATTGGGATATTCTTTCCACGGCCACCTGATCCTGAAAATTTTCCCTCAAATTGCGGATCAGGTTCTCATAATCCTTTTCGTTTTCCATTTCCACAACAAGATCGCGTTTTCATCAAGCACGTTGAGGAAACCATGCGTCTTTTAACAACTTTGGTTGCCTTTTTAGCATCGGCAGTGATCCGCCACTTCATCCTCAAAACAAGCTCTTGCGCCTTGAAGCTTCTTTCAATGGCAAGATCAACCTGCCCCTGCTTGGCCTCCCAACCTGTGAGTGCAGCCTTGACAATGATAGGGGTCACTGGATCAAGCCTTGCCGCACAATGAAACCGCAACTTTGCCGGGACCACTGGCAACCCCCACAAAAAGGTAATTCTTCATGCCGGACTCTTTTCTACCCATTTATACATCATCCTGCCTGGTTTGTCGAAAAGACAAACTTAACTTCGCTGTAAACTGAATTACAATCTCACGGCCTGGCTCTTGAAATATCCTGTACAGAGATATAGAATGATAAAAAAGGTTAACAGCTTTTACAGGATCGTTCCGGAAAAAAGGCATGCTCGCAGATCTAAAGGAAGGGGCTATTATATGTCAGGCATTTTTGATCGCCTCCGCCGCAGTAAAGACCACATTTCTCTTGACTGGATCCAGATTGAAGTCACCAGCCTATGTGAGGCATCCTGTTTATACTGTCCCCACACAGCTTACAGGAAACAATGGCTCCATGGCTCCATGAGCCTTGACACCTTTCAAACGATTGCCGCTGAATTTCACATGGCCAAACTGATTTACTTACAGGGGTGGGGCGAGCCATTTTCCAATGAAAATCTTTTTCAAATGATAGAAATCGCGAAAAGATCCGGCCGTAAGGTTGGGCTGACAACGAACGGCATGGCACTCGACTCGGAGACTTTAGACCACCTCATAGACCTCAGATTGGACATTCTCGCCGTCAGCCTGGCAGGTACCACACCAGCAATCCATAATCGATTGAGGGCAAGAACCGACTTTAATCAAATTACGGATTCTCTTTTTCTATTGAAAAAGAAAAAAACCACAAAAAACTCCCGGTTGCCGCAGCTTCATCTTGCTTACATCATGCTAAGATCAAACTTTGGGGATTTGGCGGAAATCATCCCGTACGCTAGAAAAGTCGGCTCTGAAAACATCGTCTGCAGCAATCTCGCTTTTTTGCCGGAAAGTGACCTGCAAAAAGAGGCCATTTTTCTAGATCAGTCCAACAGGAAATATTATGAGGACATATTGAATGCGGTGAAGGCTTCCAGTGTAAAAAACAACGTGAACTTCCACTCGGCTGGCTCCTCCCTCGAAAAGCCTCTCCCGATCTGTCCCGAGAATATTTTAAGGTCATGCTATATTTCTCATGATGGATTTGTATCCAGCTGTGTATTTACAAATATCCCACTCTCAAACAGATTAGAATCAGATGAAGCAAAAGGCAAGAGATTGAGTTTTCCAGAGCGCATTACTTATGGAAATATTGGCCGGCAACCTCTCTCAGAGATCTGGTATTCCGCGGCGTACGAGAGTTTTCGAAAAACCTTTGAGGAAAGGCAAAAAAACATGATAGGCAGTATTGATGCTATGGTAGACGCCGCTCTTCCTCCCCTGATTGAAACAAATGCAAGTGGTAAACGAAATGAGCCGCTTTTAGAGAGGCTGCCAAGTCAATGCAGAACTTGCTACAAGATGTACGGCGTGTAGCGCGCCCCTGTTGAAAAAGCCCCGGCCCGCCCTCTCTATTCAACGCAATATGAACAGGCTGTGTGGCGCTGCGACTTTTACAACAAAATAAAACCGGCAGGAAAGCTTTGAGGTACCAGGATACCCGGCTCTTCCTGCCGATTTCTTTTGCCCGTTAAGTTTCTAAGTTTTCTTCATTAATTGTAGATCAGCACTTACTTATACGCTTCAGAAGTCTTCCAGAGTTTGAAAAATGCCGGGCACCCGGGTGCAAGGGGCACTTTTTTGCTCAGGTCTTTGCCCCTGAGGCCCGGATAATCCGGCCCGTACCTGTAGGCCCTGTGGATCATGTTGGCCATCATGTTGTGGCCATCACCGTCCTCGAGCCAGCACTTGGGCTTTCCGTTGTGGATCGGGCTCACATAATCCCAGACCACTTCCTTGTCCTTTGTCACCTCGATGAGATGGCCACCATGGGTGGAGGTGATTAGGGTGTTGCCGTTGGGCAGGCGCTGGACCGCGCCCTGCCTGTAAGAGTAGAAGCTATTTGAGTGTTTTGCCTCGTACTCCCATACGATCTTGCCTGTCTTGATGTCCACCTCGACGGCTGCGGACCGATTCCCTTCCGGACGCTCAGACCCGTTGTCAAAGAGTAAAACCCGATCATTACCGAGCCAGGTGGCGCAGTGCGCCCCAAAAACTTTCTGGTCTCCGTTGTCATACCACGAGGGCCGTTTCCCATGGCCATAGGCGCTGGGGTTACCCCACCTGTAAACCATCTCGCCGGTCTTGTGGTCAACAAGGTAAAATTCACTAAAATTCCTGGAGTTCAAGAGGACTTGGTCCCTTTCCGGAATATACGCTACCGTGTTGAAGTGGGTCCAGTCAAAGTCAGGGTAAAGGGCGCCTACGGGCTTGGGTAGATGATAATTTATATCGAACTGGTTGGGGCCTGTGCCTATGTGATCCCACACATGCCATTCCCATACGGTCTTCCCTGCCTTGTTTACCTCCCTGACAAAGTCCACCCAGAACCCGTAGTGCCACTTGCCGCGGCCAAATACCGACGTTGGGATGCTTTTGGGATCACGGCCCTTGGCAATGGCCTCATCAATACTCTTGAACTCCCAACCGAGAAGCAGGGTATTCCCATTGGGCATGCGCCAGAAGGTATGGTGCTGGACCTCGGTAGGTGTCATCATCTTGTATTCCCAGACGACATTACCGTCCCAGTCAATCTCCTGGACAACGCCAGATGCTCCACCGATCGAGCAGGGGGCACCCTTCGGTCTTCCACCCCGGAGGAGATTACCGTTCTCCAGCAATATGGCATAAAGCCCAGGAGTGTACTTAGTATGCCACTTGTGGACCACATTGCCCTCCATGTCGATAAGGTAGGTTGTTTTGCATTTTGTCATGGGGGATAACAGGGTGTAACCGTTATAGGCTTTTGCCTTGTTGTACTTGAGGACTCCTGTGGGACCGACAAGCGCCTCATAGGCAAAAGCAGAAGCAAATGCGCTCCCCACAAAAAAAAGAACAATAAGCGTACCCAAAAGTCTTTTCCGCATCTTCATTTTGTACCTCCTTGCAATAAAATGTTTTTTGCCAAGTTAACATTCAACCACCTTCCACTATAAGACATCTCACCTCCTTTCTTGTTGACTCTTCATTTTGCACGAATCTCGAAAGCATGTAGAACCTTACCTTCGGGCTCGAGCCTGTCAGGGCTGATAAAAGAAATTGTCAGTTTTTTTTCACTCACATCTACCCATGTATAACCGGACGGGGTCCAGTATCTCTTGTATCCTGTCACGGATTCGGGAAACTTCCATGGAGCGCCGGCGCTTCCAACACAGACATAATGGACCCCGTCTACCGGAATATCGGTAAATACGTGGTCATGCCCGTAAAAGAGGGCCTGTACTCCAAACTCCTTCATCCAACTGTGGACCAGTGCCTGCTCCCCGGTCTTTGCCGCTCTCCCTCCCCCACGGCCGTACCTGGAATTGACATCATCCCCGGCATTACCACCAACGGGGTGGTGGATAAACAGTAATTTCCATTTTGCCCTCGACCTTGAGAGCTGTTCGTAGAGCCATTCGCTTTGTCTTTCACCAAGGCTCCAGTCATCAGCTTTACCTACAGCGGATAGGATGGTATGGTCTGACCTCGTATAACCGGTCACGTTCAGCGCAAGGCATAATACATCCCCCCAGGTAAAACCATAAAAGTCTTCATCCTCGCTCCCGCCTTCCGGATAGGTATGAGGGCCTGGATTAGGAATCCATGCCATGCGTGCCTTACGGGCCCAGCCTCGCTCGCGGGCCGGATGCCACCCGTTTTCCCCTTCCCAGTTACCGATCACTGCGAAAATAGGCACAGACGATGGGAGTTCAGCTAACCCGCTTCGCAACAACGAGTATAACATTGGCCCATCCCATTCTTCTTTCATAGGTCCGCCATGGGAGGCAAAAGTCTGGATATTATCCCCAAGCATAAAGGTAAAATCCGGCTTGCGGCTAAGAACTGAACCGCTAATTTGCGACAAAACTCCCAAACGCTCTCTATTGGAAGGAGTGATATGTGAATCCGAAATCACGGCAAATGAGAAGGAACATGGCCCCGATCTCCGGGTTCTGAAAGTTTTCTCCTTTACCATCTGAAACTGTCCCCCAGTTCTTTCCCGGGCGAACAATTGATATTGATAAAAGGTCCCGGCCGTTAGAGGTGCCAGGGTTACCTCCGCAGGCGAAAAGGCATCGATAGATTTCTGCTCTGTTTGTTGCCACCCTGTGCCGGCAGATCCTTCATATCTCCTAAACCTGATAAAAGAGGTAACGTCCTGTTCCCCGGCAACAATGTTTATTGATATAGACGAATCCGTAGAGCGGCCCAAAAATGGAGGTATCAGCAAAAAGGATGAAGTTTTTCCAGCGGAAAATGCGCTTAACTTTTTCGCAAAGGAAAATACGGGGATTGCCGTACCACCGGCAGCCAGGATTGTGGCATTTTTGATGAATTTTCTTCGGGAAATATTTCCCATTTGACCTGTATCCCTATATCGTCGTTTATGTCCTGTACTTCCTCCAGAATGCAAGAGGCATATGGACATCCCCCGGCAGGGTCGGCTCTCTAGGCCATGCCAGGGGCCGCGTTCCTTCCAGATAAAAGATATTCGGCTTTGTATCTATTTTGGGGTTAACAACGCGAACCAACCCCCCTTTCTTCAACAGCCGGCTGACCTCGCTCTTCGGATCATTAAGATCCCCGAAAACGCGCGCCCTTGTGGGGCACGTCACCACGCACGCCGGTTCCAGGCCTCGCGCTATGCGGTGCCGGCAAAAATCACATTTATCAGCGATACGTTTTGTGGGATGCCTGTACCGTGCGCCGTAAGGACACGCGGGAACACAATTGCCGCAGTCAATACAGCGGTCCGGATCTATCAAAACCAGGCCGGTTTTAGATTTGAAGGTCGCTCCCGGTACAGGGCAGGCCGCAATGCACGCAGGTTCATCGCACTGCATGCAGTTTCCCGGCTGAAAATCAAATAGGCCCCCATTTCCCCCGCCTGTCTCGATGATCCAGTTTCGATGGTAGAGAGGAGGTATGCCGTTTTCGAGCTGGCAGGAAATGATACATGCCTTGCAGTCAAAGCACCTGGATGTATCAATTACCATAGCGTACTTGGGTTGCATAAATCTCCCTGTTCTTTACTCCAAAAGGATTCATAAGACGGTGGCGGTTGTGCCCCAGTTTGCAGCGGTAAAGTCTCGAACCTTCCACCCACTTCAATTGGGTCACCCGCATATCCCAGGGCCTTGAAGTTGATGTAGTCTGTCCGGCCAATTAGCTCGGCCGCATGATATCCCTCCTTAACCATCTGGCGGAAGTCGATACCTTTATGAGCAAGAGCCTTGAAATCAATATCCCCGCTCGATTTGTGGCATCGCCCGCAGGCTCGCTCATTGTTCAGCGCCGCATGACACTGAGCACAAGAAAGGGCGCGTTCCTTTGGAAGCACCTCATGGTTCACACCATGGTAAGCTATCGTCTCGACAAATTTATATTTTCCGCTATGCGGCAGGCCGGCAGCAGTAAGACCTTCACTTGCAGCCTTGTTCCAATCCCAGTGCTCCCAGTATCCATGCCAGAGCTTTGGAGGAACCAGAAACTTGTAAACAGCATCGCTAAGCTGCTTGCCCGTTACTGCCTTGAAAGGGTATATCCTTGAATCCGAATCCTGTCGATTCCCCTCGGGTCTGTTTAGCTCGGTCACTCCACCTTCATTGATGGGATCCCCAAGAAGGTACCGCTTTACCGTCCCGTTATACCAGAGATAGACCGGCTTTACGCACCTTTTCCATGTTAGACTCCCGTAAGCCTTTTCAAAAGTTGCCGTTTTGCCGTGGGGCTCGTTTTTCCCCGGGTCTTTTCCCGCTGTAGACCAGTCCCATCGGGTTATTACCGGGCTTCCTTTCGAATAAATAGGAATATGACACGTCTGGCAAGCAACGTGGTCTGTATGTTTATTCAGATGATAGGCCAAAAGGTTGCTCCCGATATGGGGTTTTTGCGTGTGGCACCCCTCACAGGAAAAATAGCCTTCAACCCACGGAACAAATACGCTCCGGCCGGAAATTTTGTGTTTCCGGGTCTTGTGACATTCTTGGCATCGAAAGTCCATGCCATCTGATGCCATATGAACATCCATGTTTCTCACCGGATCAAGAAGCTTGGGGTTCATCTCCGCATGTTTGACAGGATCGGCCATGCCGCCTGAAAAATGGCACGAACCGCAGGTTCTCCGATTCGGTTTTCCCACATGTTGCGCCACATTCAAGAGTTTGGCGGAGCGCTCAGGGAAGCCTGCCTGCATGAGGGATTTTTGATAGGTTCCCGTCCCATCGTGGCATACCAGGCAATCGATCTTCGTCATATCGGTAAAGTCAAAGTTTTCCCCTTTCCATCCATATCCAATGTGACACCCGGTGCATTTTGGCCAGTTAGCCGTCAAGGAAATAGTGGTGTTGTTGATACCTTGAAACCGTTTCCCAAGATCGATACGTTTTTCATTCCCCAAAGTGAAGGGGGAAGAGCCTTGCCACTTCCAGTGGCCTGTATTCAATACAGCCCCGCCCTGGCTTTCATGGCAGGATAAACAGGTTTTGGTCACACTTAGAGCATCTACATTGCCATCGAGTTCCACCAGGTCTTTGTGATCCGGAACTTTCCTGGGATGACAGGAAACACAATCAAGGGGCGCACGGCTTACCAGGGTTCGCGCTCCTTTAAGTCCTTTGATGAAACTGCGGTACCGGACTTTATTCGTCCCTGCTTTCTGCCGGGATACTCTGTGACATGCGATGCACAGTTGGTGGTAAGCGCCTTTGAGGCCGGGAACATGGATTCGTTCGGGATTCCAGGGGCGGTCGTGGCAGGAAGAACAGGCTTTGGGCATAGTTTTGGTGCCTGTAAGCTCCTTCATGGTCGCCGGCTTACCATACTTGTCTCCCTTTTCTCTTGGGACGCGGTGGTGGCAGATAGTACAGTCCTTGACCACGTTTGCATGCTTAGCGTGCATAAAGCGAACCTGCTCATAAAGGTCGCTGTATTTATTGATAAGGGGGCTGTCAAGGATTCGCATTTTGGGCGCATCATCAATAGAGGGCATAACCTTTTTGGCAGGCGGGATTGTTTTTTTCTCATTGAAGGCTTCAGCTTCCGCCGAATTACCCGATATCAAAAGCCAGAACATCAGGAAAAAGGGGATCAGTAACAGGGCTACCGCCTTCCTTTTTGAATGGGCGCCAAGCACTGGAAATATAGTGACAAAAAGCCTGTAAAGAAATATCAACGCAGCAATAAAACCAACTGTAATGGCTATTTCGCCGACAGCAGGGAAATAACGTTCAGTCATATATGGGGGGCTGAAGCCCACTAAAAAAACATTTACACGGTTCAGCACAACTCCCAAGTAGAGCAGGGAAGCGAAAAAAAGCCACCCAGCCGATTCTCGCACCCGCCTCATTAACAAAAGCACAAACGGCAGAATCAAACCGAAAATGATTTCAACAAGGAAGGAATTTGACTGCAGTGTGCCGTCAAAAAGATACATGTAGGTCCCACGGGCTACCATGTCCCCCAGCTTGAAGACAAGGTAAATGCCTATCAGGACCGGCATGAACCTGGCAAGAGGCGTAAGGACTTCCATTTCCGCTTTGCGTTTCAAGGATCTTGACGCAATCATGGATTCGAATACCACCATGGGATAACCCACGGCAATTGCGGAAAGAAGAAAAAGCAAAGGCAGAATCGGGGTGTACCATAAAGGGTGTACTTTGTAAGTAGCAACAAGCATGAGAGAACCAAGCGCAGATTGGTGGAGGCAGGATAGAACAACGCCTGCAATAATAAAAAGGAACATGACCTTGCTCAACACCAGGTCCGCAAGCCTTAAAAGCCATTCTATGAGGCTGTTGAAAACTCCTATAGGTCCCGGCAAAGATACCCTGCCCTGAAAGCGCTCAACCACGATGGGAATGAATTCGATATAAAGAACGGTTGAATAGATCGCAACACACATACCCACTTCAAAAAGGACCGAAGTGGGATTCCAGCTAATCAGGGGCCTCCATATGTTCCAGTATCTCCCAATATCTACAAAAAGCCCCAGGACCACAAAAGTGTAGCCCAGCATGGCTGTCAAAAGAGCGGGGCGGATGACGGCATGATACTGGCGGCGGTTGAAAACATAAACAAGAGCGCTTGTTGTAAACCCTCCCGCTGCAAGAGCTACGCCTGTTACAACATCAAAGCCTATCCATAAACCCCATGGGAACCGGTTGCTCAGATTCGTGACAGCACCCAGGCCAAAAAGAAATCGCACAACAGCAAAGGCGGCGCCGGTAACCATCAGGCCCAGAAGTACAAACACCCCGGGGGTAAAAAATTTGTTTTCAGCCGGCTCTGCCTGTTCGGTGGGACTCATTGATCATCCTCTTGCCGGTTTTTTCCGTTGGTCTCCTTTTTCCTGCCGGTCAACCACATAAAGCCGCCCAGGATCCCAAAAAGCGCAAGGGGTGGAAGGAACCCTTGAAAAACAGCGTGTTGAATGGATTCGGTAAGTCGCGGCGGTGCCTTTGCCCCAAGATTTGGAAAGCCTAACTTTTCAAATGGATGGGACGCCAGATACAACCAAGATGTTCCCCCAACCTCATGTTCCCCAAAAATATGATCCACATATTTCCCTGGATTATTCTTTATCTTCCACCGCGCCAGTTCCAGAAGATTTGATCGTTTACCAAAAGTCATAACTTCCATGGGGCAAACCTGGGCACAGGCTGGAAGCCCGCCTTTGTCTCTTGGAAGCTTGCTAATGTATTCAAAGCATAAGGTGCATTTCCTCACTTTCGGCACCAAAGCCCTATGATACTCATAGGCGGGAATTTCAAACGGACAGGCTACCATGCAATAGCGACACCCGATGCACTTGTTCGGATCGTAGGTAACAGGGCCGCTTTTCTGTTTGCTCAATGCTCCGGTAATACAGGCTGAGGCACACGCCGGGTCAACACAATGCATACACTGAAATTTGACAAACGTGGCGGATTCGGATGCACCGGGGTCCGGATGGTACTTATTGACAACTGTATAGGCCCCCTCGTCTGGTCTCCTGGGCCTGTCCAGCACGGTCATATCCTCGAACGACCTGTCAGGGAGTTTATGCCTTTCAGCGCATGCTTGCTCACACTTGCGGCAGCCGATACAAAGAGTGGTGTCGACCAAAACGCCCACTGCATCCCGAGAAATACCGGGTGGTTTTGCACCCCTAGCCTTCTTTAGACCGCTTGTAAACGCGGTACCTAGGCCTGCCCCTGCCAACCCCAGAAATTGCCTTCGATTTATTTTCAACTCCAACCCATAATATTCTTCTTCAAAATTAATTCACCTTTTTTAGGATGGCACATCGGGCTCCTTTCACAAACCAAGGGGAATCTGAAAACCTACCAAAGAGACTGTCTGGACACGCCCCGTGCCATCCGCACAAAGCCCTGAAGGGAAACCTGGAGGGGGGTCGTGCCGCAAATGCACTAGCAAGTGCACTCGTCGCCACCTAGACCTTCTAAAATCAAGAAGGGCTTTATTTTTCTAAGAAGTTTACGTGTAAAGCCTTCCACTTGAAGCAATTCCTCAAGGGTTTGAAAATCCCCATTTTCCTCCCGATATTCGACAATTCTTTTGGCGAGTTCCTTAGTGATTAAAGGGACTTGCGCAAATTCCTCTACAGTGGCCGTGTTGATATTGACGGTTTTCCCCTTTAGGGTTTTCCTCTCTCCTGCTGACGCGCTCATGCCAAAGAAAAGCAACAAAAGCAAGAGCAGCACGAAGAATGCTATTGTCAAATTTGGTTTTTTCTTTAAGCTATGATTTTGGCTTCTCATACAATTTCCTCCTTGCTATTATCTTATGGTGTAGCCCCGTCAACTTTTCTCAACCTGCACCCAAACCCGTTGAACTGGGCGGAAACCTTATCCCAGTAATAAGGAACTATGGTGTTGACAGTTTCGCCTGAATTGCCGGGGATTGGTGTGGCCGGAGCAGGGTGAGATGGTGTCCAGATGACACCCGGTAAAATGGCTTTGCTCAGGTTTAGCCTTGCTTTGATCTTACCAATCTTTGTTTCCAGATATACCAGGTCGCCGTCTTTCATATCAAGGCCTTCAATCGTTTGCGGGTGCACCAGCACGTAATTTCCCTTAGAGAACTGACCTATGTAGAAAGACCAGTTAGTGTAAGTATGCTGCCAGTGCCAAGTGACCTTCCCCTGGGAGAATATTAAAGGAAACTCTACGGACTTTTTCGCATTCGCCTTTGGACTTCCTTTTGGTTCTTTCCAGGTGATAGGGCCGAGGGCCGGGATTCGAAGCTCCACCTTACCGCTCGGAGTCAGGAATTGATTATTAGGGTAAAGAGATCCCCTCTTTTCGGGCTCATCCAGCGAGGGGTACGGCCAGGTAATGCCCGTGGGGCTCTTTTTCAGGCGTTCTAGGGTAATGCCCTTCCAGGTAGGTGCCTCTTTTCTAAAAGCCTCATAGATGTGCCCCGCTCTTTTTACAGCGGGGAAAGCGCCTCCGGTGATTTTTCGACCGAGATCAGAGTAAAATCGCCAGTCTTCCACCGTCTCCCCCGGCCTGGGGACCGCTCTGTTTCGCCACACTACCTGCCGCTGTGCCCCGTACTGAGAGCCTTCACTCTCGTAGACCATGGTTGCCGGTATGATGAGGTCGGCAAGCTGTGCCTCCTCGTCCATGAAAAAGCCCCGATAGATCACAAAATCCACGTTGGAAATTGCCTTCTTTACACGATTTGCATCGGGATAACGGCGATAGCTGGAATTCAGCAGCAACACGTCAACACGCCCTTTTTTCATGTTATAAAGCACTTTCCTGAAACTGAGCTTATGTGCCAGATCAGGGTGGCGATACACTTCATAGAACTTTTCACCGCCGCCCGGTTTTCCACCCTGCACATTCATGATCCCTTTGCCGGTGCCCGAAAGATTCCTCGTTATGGCCTGGAGCCCCACGATGAGACGGACGGTCTGCATGGAATTGGTATACCGGGATATGGATCCACCGATCCAGGCTATGGTCCGTTTGCTCTTCCCAAAATCCCTTGCCAGGGAAAGAAACTTATCTTCTGGCACCCAAGTGATTTTGGCCACCCTCTTGGGTGTATAGGGCTCTGCCGCCTGGACCAGTTCCTCAAATCCGTTCACATGAGAAGCGACATAATCCCTGTCGTAGAGCATTTCCTTAACTAGGAATCGAATTAATCCAAGGACAAGGGCGCCATCAGTTCCGGGACGAAGCTTGAGCTGGAAATCACAAAAATTGCTCGTAGGGGTAATTCGCGGGTCAAGATATGCGATTCTTACGCCTTTCTCACGGGCTAGAACAAGCCAGCGAGTATACACAGGATACATCTCGGTAATGTTCGCACCGAACAATACCACCAACTCAGCATTAAGGATTTCGTCCAGCGTGGTAGGGGAGACAGAGCTTCCTAGACAGAGTCTCAAGGCAGTGGCAGAGCTCCCGATGCAGGCATCGCCAGGCGAGCAGATATCCGGAAACCCCGCCAAATGAAGGGCCATTTGGGCAGCCAGTTCACTTTCTCTTGATTCCCAGAGAGGTGCGAACATTACAACCCGGTGTGCATAGTTATCAGGAAACTCTTTCTTTACCCTGAGGATCCGATTCGCAACCATGTCGAGAGCGGCACTATAAGAAATACGTTTCCAGGTGTCGCCATCGCGCAACAGGGGGTGGAGGATCCTGTGAGGACTATAGGTCAATTCCACCATGGATTTACCTTTCGGGCACATGGCACCTCTAGTCCAAAAATTATCGGGGTTGCCGTAGACATTTACAACACGACCATTTTTTACTTGGACCTTGGTTGTGCACCGAACCTGACAAAACTGGCAACAGCCATCTACCTCCTGATCCACGTATTTCCCGGGTAGAGGCGCGCCGAAAACAAGTTTTCCGCTTGCCAAGCTCGAAGAGAGTATTCCTCCTCCCACTGCCAGAGCTCCCGCCTTAATAAAATCGCGGCGGCTAATTTCTAAGGTCTGTACTTTCCCATGATTTTTGATTCGCAATTTAGTTTTTTCATCATCAGCCATATTATAGCTTTCATGCCTCCAAAAGCTTTTTGCTTTTTTAGCACACAACAACAGCACCAGGGATTTCTTTCCGAAGATGCTGTTCCACAGTCTTGTTAAAAATGGGAAACAGCCTTTTGCTTTCCTTTGGCAAGAAGATCACATCATAACCGTTCTTTGCCTCTTCAATAGCGCTTGATGCAGGGTCCTCGGATTCCACAGAATACACTTCGAGTGAGATGCCCTGTTTCTTTGCCCTTTCCTCAAGCATCCTTTCTCTGTCCTTACCCCGTTTTAAGACCTGGTCACGGACATAGAACAAGAAGCGGGTTTTTGCAGCAGCGGTAAGAATAATATCGTTATGGCCGTAGTGATAAAGATCAGAGTTTATAATTTGAAGCACCACCACCGGCTTGGATGCAGTTTCAGCATAGCGAAAGGCCTTATCTATAGCTATTTCCTCAACCTTCTCGCCGCGGTCCTTAATTATAACATCCCGGCGCCCGCCGGTGTTTTCAATTGCTATGCCGTTTTCATCCGCACTGGATATACCCAACACCAAAAGAACCTTGCCATTCATATTCAATATAACCCCATCCACTGCAAAAACCAGAGCAAAAGGACCATTCCCAAGGCGAGAGCAATTGCGACATAGTCATTGACCCGGGCACGGTGCATTTGGGCTTCCGTCTGTTTTTCGACCTCTTCTTCTCCCGGACCTTTTTTCTCCTCTTCAGGTATTCCTGCCACTGATTAATACCCTCCTTATTCCATGTAGCCGTGTTTCATTAGAATTACGATGACAACTACAGCGAGTACAAGTTTTATGGAGCCTGCAAGATAGCCTACAATCGCCCCCCTAATGCCTGCTTTTCTTATATCGGACAATTTGGTTTGGAGACCAAGACCCACAAATGAGAGCGTAAAAAACCAGATCATGACCTTGTTCATGGCAAAAACCGCTGGTTTGGGGAAGAAGTGAAAGCAGTTGGCCGCCCAGACAACAACAAAACCTAAAACGTAGATGGGAAATCTTTCTTTTACGGTCTGCCAAATATTAAGCTTTTCCCCACCCAGCACCTCACGGGTCATGGCTGTGAAGTAAATGAACAATGCGCCTGCCGGGATCAGGACAATTCTTCCGATATTCACAAAACCCGCCACTTTTCCCGCTTCAAATCCATACATATACCCGGTGGCAATAACCTGTGCAGAATTTGGAACGGCTGTGGCGCTGATTACCCCAAAAGAATACTGGCTGATTCCAAAAAGCCGTCCTAGGTAAGGTAAGCCAATCAAACAAAAAATACCAAAAGAAACAGTGGCCGCTATAGCATAGGCTAATTGTTCGCTCTTAGCACGAATCATGGGAGCAGTGGCCACAGCCGCAGTGACACCGCACATGGAAAAACCTGCCGCCAGAATACCGGAAAGAGAATCATTGAGCTTTAAAAGGCGCCCAAGAAAAATTAGAAGCGCTGCAGACCCGAAAACGAAGACCACCATGATGATGATGGTCAGGGTTCCCAGTTTTACCATATCTCTCAACAGGTACTGCGAGCCCAACATGATAATCCCTGCATGTAGAAAAACTGAATAGTAGCTTAACCCTTTTTCCCAGCTCCTTGGTACACCTACAACGTTTCGGATCAGAATTCCCACCCCAAGGCTGATCACAACATAGTTGAAATGCAAAAGGTCAGTGAAAAGCCCTTCACCGTAAATCGGAGGCAGAACCTGATCAATATAATGCAGGAGGTTATGTACAGTTATAGGCCAGGGGAGACCTGGAAGTTCACAAAAAATTCCAATAATGATAAGGGCCAAGAGCCCGGGCAGGCTTTCACGAAAACCTGGCAATGTACTCCACATTGAGGATTTCTTAGTCATTTATGATCTCCTTACTGATGACTCGCTTTTGTCTGCTCTGTATAGCGCCTTTGTAAAGCTCAACTTACATTCGTTCGACATATGGGCAACTACCCGTAAAATATCCTTTTGCCTGCTTTTCACGCATTCATCGTCCCACCTCACTCCCCAGACAGCCTCCATATCTCCCTATAAGCAAGTCTTTGAAGAAGGGTTCCCCGCAGAAAGCTCTCTGTAGTTCCATTGACTCCGACCATAACATCCAGATTATCCCGGGGATATTGTGCAAGGTTAGGTGTCTTCCTGCCAAATCGATCTTCAATATGCCATGCATTAATCGCTTCCCCGTCAAAATCGTCAACCACGATCTTGAAATACCCCCCCAACCCCGTAAAAGTATTGTTTTCCCCGTCCAACACAATAGGATCTTTATTATCAAGAATGACTTCATTAAGCTGATAGCAATGCCCGCACACATCCGGCCTGACCATAAATCTCGGGTCATCTGGCCAGGGCTTGTCCCGTTCAAACGACATTGCACCTGTGGCCAGCCAAAGCGTAACTTCACCCTTTTCGAGATCCGCTGGGATATCCACATCTATTTGTACGTCCTTGTAATACATCATTATCTTTTGCTGTGAAGGCGCATATTGCGGAAGGGTGTCATAGAGGTCCTTGTCAAAGGGCCCCAAGGTCTTTTGAGCCACAATTACGCCGGACGTATTTTTCAATATCAGTGTCACCTGTTTGTTTTTCGGATCTATGTGCTTGGCCTTCAGCATGTATTTTCCCAGGGGTATCTCCTCCCCCTCTTCCAGGACAACCTTCCTGGGCTTATTATAGGTAAAGGTAAATGAATTCATGCCTGGTGTGCCCATCTCCTTGATTTCAACAAAATCGGGACTCACCCATTTGGGAATCAGGTAGGTAGCCCCTTCTGAAAATTCTGAGGGGAAAAAGTAGTCAGGGTCCTGAGAGCAGCTACTTCCTTCCTCAAGAGCCCCCTTGTCAATATCAAGGTAGCTCTTAAATCCCGGAGCAACAAGGATATTCGCCCCCCAGTTGTTTCCAGAATACTTAGTAATCCGAAGCTCTGCTACGGGCCTGCCCCAGATGATCTTGGAGCCCATATACCTCATGGCCTTGCTCCCGTCTCCAAGGGGCACATCCTGCCAGAAAATCGGGTTCCCGTCTCCCATGGGCATTTCCTTCCATAAATCAACCCGAAAGTTCCGCTTCACAACCAGATAGCTCTTGAACCTCAAAAGATATGCCTTCTTGCCGAGGAAATAGAAGGGCTCGCCGGGACGTATGTTTCTACTGTTTCTAGTGCTGTAGTAAAGACCTCCAGGCGGGATGATGATTTTCCTTTTACGATAATCCACATAGCTTCTTCGGATCACGAGTGCCTCTGAAGCGACAAACCTTTGCCTTTTCCTATTCCTCACATACTTACGCACAAATCCCTTCATTTTTGGCACAAAGGCAGCGGTTGGATCCGGAGCAAACCACTTTGCATTGGGAATGACTTTTGGAAAAGAGGTAAATCTCGACTTTACCACAGGAACGCCGTAGGAAGGATCCGCCAGTCGCATTAGGAATGTGTCCTCCATTACGCTCACAACCAAAGGACTCATGCCGATAAAAAAATCGATATTTTCCCTCCCGTCTTTCCAGAGAACGAGATTATCAGTCCGCCTAAAAAAGGAATCTCGCACATAAGAATTGTGCACAACATCCTTCTCGAAATCCTTTGCCACAACGGTAAAGTATTTTCTATCCCAAAACTCGGATATCTTCACTGGCCCATCATATTTCGGGTTTTCATTGCTGAGCACAAAAGGATCACGGTTTTCGAGGACCAGCCGTTTAAGCATCCCCGTCTCAAGGTTTGGCTCCAGTCTAACGATGTAGCGCTTATCCCTTGGCCAGGGTTTTCCGTCCTCCAGTTTAATCAGATCGTCATAGATTGCGAAAGAAATGGTACCTTCTTTCCACCCATAGGGCACATCGTTGGCCCAGGGAGCAAAGTCCGAACCCTTGTACCAGGAAGGATCAACAATCAACTCAATATGAATGCCCAGATTAAGGTCTGTAAGGCAAAGATCATCCTGGTTAGCCACCTTATACTCCTGCTGTGTCGCAGGTTTCAAAACCTTGGATGCCAGTACTTTTTTCCCCGTCCAGTTGCGGACTTCCACCAGGATCCCCTCTTTTTTCCACGAAGCATAGATTCGCTTTGTCCCATACCAGCGGAAAGTCTCTTGCTTGATGTTCACGACATATGGTCGGTCAAAGGAAAAGATGGCCTCCTTGATATGGGGATACTCTACTGTAAAAACAGCTTCCTTGCCGGTAATATTTTCAGCAATTAACTTGGTTGCCCCATATATATAAGCATTGGTCATAAAAAAATCTCTTAGCTGGGGATGAATTCCACTTTTAAGGTTGATTTTTCTCACTTCCGGGGGTCCGGGAAAAGAAGTAGTAATAGGCCACTCATGGGGCCACCCACCAGAGGGTGATATGAAAGCAAATTCTCCGTAAGGCTTTTCATAGTGATCCGTTGCAAAATCATACCAAATCCGGTACCCAGAGGGATCAACAAGGGCCTTGTCTTTCACCTTAACCTTCACATGTTTCTTGACCACCTTTTCGGTCTTCAGTCGAAGGAGGTAGGCGTGTTCCCCTAAGATAAGAAAGGGATCCCGCATAAAAGGTCTTGCATCATAACTTGTATCTGACGCATAGTAGAGTCCACCGGCTGCCACATACGCCTTCCCATCCTTAATATAGCTTCTACGAAGAACAATACATTCAGCCAGATCTCTCTTCTGCCCATATTGGTTACGTAAAGTCCTATTCACCAGCCCTCCCAGTTCCGGCATATAGGTGGCATCTCTCCAGGGATCCAATCCTCTGGGATTGTCTTCCCCTGCTGAGAGTGAAGAGAAACTCATTAGACAGAAAGCAATGAAACCGATGATGAAAATTTTTCTTCTGAACATCTCGTAGCACATCTTAGGGTAATATTTTTGAAAAAACACATTCACCTCCTGCATACAGAACAAGGAGCTTCCTCTTATCATGGACGCTCACGCACACCTCTCTTCTCGCTCAAGTTTCAGTATATCCTTTGCTCGCGTCTTTTTGACTGCATCCGGATCTCTAGCTGATTCTATTGAATTCCTGTCCCGCAAGTCGAAAAAGGTGAAGCGTGAACAATTCACCCTTCACCCGCTGTAATCTTGAAGTTTAGCACTTTGAAGGGCTGAGCAGCGGCTCCTCTTCCTCCTCTTCGTCCTCTTCGCTTCCTTTGCCCGGAACGCAGTAAATTTCACCTTCGGGACTTACCTGGGGATTAAGTTTTTTATAGATGTCCTTTGTGATGCCAGGCACCTTCAGAAGGTCTTGCGGCTTTTTGAAAAAACCAACCTTTTGCCTGTATTCCACAATGGCTTTGGCAAGTTCCTCTGTCATCCCCGGGATCTTTAACAATTGTTTTTCCGTTGCTATGTTCAAGGGGATCTTCTTAATGCCAAGCCCCCCTTCATGCTGCGCCGCTGCGGACCCGGGGAAGGCCATAAGCATTCCCCAAAGCAACAGGGGAACTAATATGATCAAAGTTTTTATTCTTTTCATTCTGATTGACCTCCTTTACGCTAATTACTTCCTATAAATCTCGGGCACCTTCCCATTCTCTAAGTTAAGGACTAGCCATAAGATCCTTAAGTCTCAGGGTGTGGTTCTCAGGGGGAATAACAGGTTTTTCCACAGGCTTTTCCAACTGCGGAACATAATCGTAGGGTACCCTGTAAGCACGATATACTAAGTTGAAATTTTCACTCTTGTTGTAATAGGGACTTATGTACTCCCAAACCGTCTTATAGTCCGGGGTCACCTCGAAAATCCGCCCGACTGACCCTTCCGTGATCAAGGTGTTCCCATTGGGAAGCCGCTGGGCTGAGCTCACATAGTCCGAATAAAACTTATACTTATCTCTGTTTCCAGCCTTTTGGGCGGTATATTCCCAAACCACCTTTAGTGTCACGGGGTTGATTTCTATAACCCTGGAATAATCCCTTTTATCTACGTTTACACCATAGGGGGCAGTCGAACTGGGGACGCCATACCCGCCGTATCCGCCATTATCAAAAATGAGAATGTTTCCTTCACCAGGCAGCCCCTTTGGGATCATGTGGGCATGGTGCTGGCCGATGATTTGTCCAAGTTTCCGAAGGCGCCTGGTCCTCGTATAATCGGGGCCTAGGTGCCATACAATCTTCCCCGTCTTCCTGTCGATGATTCCCATGGTATTAGTCTGGCGGCCGCTATAGATGATGTTTTCTGGGTTAAAGCGCTCATCGCCAGAGTCATACCATTTGTTCGGTCCAAGCCAGGACGCACTGTTGATATGGATCCAGTCGCCACCTACCACTCCCGGTGTACGCGTCATGGTATAGTTCGGATATCTGTACATCACAATCCTGGCAAGCCGGCTAAATCCCATTTCCCTGACGTGGTCGCTCGCCAGCCATTCAAATAAGATCTTGCCACTATAATCCACTTCAAGGATTACATCGTCGTAGAGGGGCTTGTCGCTAATCCTCTTATTCTTGACTATCTTATGGGAGACAAACAAAGTTCTTCCTTTGTCTACGTAAGGGTCCATTCCTGGGACGTAATATCCAACCGGATTTCCCTCTCTCTGGAAATCGTGGTGGACTCCCGCCCTTTTCCAGGTCCACACAATGTTACCGTGCCAGTCTACAACAGAGAGATCATTCGACTCCTCATCGCCCAGCAACCTTCCCCGTTTACCAGTAGCTCCCATGGCATAGCCCCCAGGGAGAAGCTTTGCAGGGTGTTCTTCATTACACAGATTTTTCCAGTGATGGACAACATTGCCGTTCATGTCGATCAAAACAGTCTGGTAACCTTCGGCCGTAAATATTGTGAATCCATTAAAGCATTTTTTAGGCTTATAGATCGTTGTGCCATGGGGAAAAACCGACGGAAACGCAAAAATCGTGGACGGCACCAGGACCAGTAAAATTAATGCCGAAAGACCGATTAATTTTTTCATTTTGAGCCTCCTCTTTGTACACTTAAATACAGGAGTTTTGCATCCCGCAAATATTCGCTGCTTTTGTTGCGTTACCAAGAATTCTTAATAGGCGGGCAGACCGCCTTCTTCCCTCTCAAGATCAAACCAGTCGGCAAACATGTCAAACCACTCATCCTTCGAAGCCTTCCTTGCTTCTTCCGCAGCTTTGAAATTTGAGCCCGCAATAACAATAACCGTCTGTCCTCGTGTCCATACATCTGATTTTACATACATCTTTCCATACCCTTCCTGGCTTATCCACCGGATTTCATTTTTCGTGAGCACCTTTTCTAACAGGTCTTTTATGCCCCGGGGTTCATTTATACCGCCAATAATCACAATGTAATTCTCCTTCTCATGACCCGCAAATTCCTGTGGAGTGAAAACCCTTAGTGGAACTTCTTTGGATTTCAAGAACGTGAACCAGTGCTGGGAGGCTTGCTGGGTTGTCTTGGTTGCCACAACAATAAGGTCACTTGCCATTGCACTGGACGTAAAGACAATACAAATAATGGCTGCAAGTAACAAAACAATAAACCTCTGATTTCCGTTTATTTTTATTGTTTTCATTTTCTTCACCCTCCTTTTTTGAAAAAAGTTTTCTACTTCATTCCTTTTGCCGGTATTCTTAAATCCGAATTACTGGGCGGAATAACAGCAGGCCCCTTTGCCGGCGGCAAGTTTTTGAACTGGGGACAAAAGTCCGGCCCGTAACGGTGGGCCCTGAAGACCATCCCGCCCGTAAAAGTCTGGCCGTCACGAGGATTGATGTATTCCCATACAATCTCCTTTGCCGGTGTTACCTCAAAAAACCTGCCGTTAGCTCCTGCGCAGATGAGGGTATTGCCATTCGGCAAACGCTCGGCGCCGCTTATGAAGCTTGAAAAATGCCTTCGTGTAATTTTGGGCCCGGGGCCCCTACTGGAGGCTGATTCCCAGACTACCTTACCTGTCTTGGGATCTACCTCTACTGCCCTCGATGTATCCACGTACATACCATTGTCATAACACAAAAAGTGGCCGGCGCCCGGAAGGCCCGGGGCTATTTCATTACAATCATGCGGGCCGCCCATTGTCTTATTCTTGGTGCCTAGCTGCATGGGACCCGTCCTCCTGAATTCAAGAGCCCCGGTCTTTTTGTCCAGGTATGCAACATTTCCCCATCTCCAGATAATATTCTTTGTCTTTTTGTCAATGACCATCATGGAATCCAGGTGCCGGAAATCGGTCAAGATATTGCCGTTTTCCATAACATCTATGTTATTACAATGATCCCATTCGCTCCTGGGGTGGATCGGGCCAATGATGTCTATATCCGTATCAAAGTGCTTGTAGGCGTGCCATTCCCACACGGTCTTACCCTGCGGTGTAACCTCCCTGAAATAGGTGCTGAACATGCTGCCGTCTTTGAACTCGGTGCCCTTCTGGCCGCCCCTGACTTTCTTCTGGATATCCTTGGGCACTTTTTCCCAGGCGACGTAAATATAGTCGCCATTCGGCAACTTGTCGAAGTCATGGTTGGAATTCAGGTCCTTATACTGGAACACGATGTTTCCGTCCCAGTCCAGTTCAAACAGATATCCGGCTTCACCGCCCATGTGATACTTACCGACTCCGGGCCTGCCCGGTGCAGCCTCCTTCGTTACGCCGAGCATAAGGTAATGCCCGTTCGGCAGAAGCACCCCGTGATCCCCTGGAGGAAACGGCAGTTTCCATGTGTGAACCACATTTCCGTTCATGTCTATCAAGAAGGCCTTAGCATCCGTGTCATAAGGTTTTAATGCCTTTCCCTTTGCATCATTGGGGGCGTAAAGGGTGTAGCCATTGAATGCCTTGTCCGGCTTATACAGGGTTGTGCCTGTCGGAAACACGGCAGGCCATGCATAAACCGAGACGGCTACCGCCATCACCATTAAGAATGCCATACTCGAATAAGAATGCCATACTCGAAAATAATGCTTTTCTCATTCTTCCCTCCTTTTTCGCAAATCCTAACAATTAAAGGTTGTTAATATTTCGCGATTCGAATGATTTTTTCTGTCCGAGCCTCACCTCCCTTCTCGCGAAACACAGCCTTGTTACCCATGATTTTTCCCCGGAAAGGGAGGGCATCCAGAGCAGCAAGAAAACACCACCAAACTTGAGCAATTCTGGTATCAAAACCGCAAAAGCCTTACTACATTTGAATTATCATTCTGCCTGCACAGTTTAGTAAAGCGAAAAGCATGCCAGGAAGGAGGGGTTATCGAAGATTGATGAAGTACCTGAATTAAAAGGAATTCTCTTTGGCATCGATTGATGCGGAAAATTCAGCCGGAAAATATTGGGAAGAGAGCTTTACAGTTGTGCGAATAGCTTCACAGTATATCAACACTCAATCAAGATCATAAGCCGCCATCTTGTCATACAGCGCCCTCCGGCTGATTCCAAGCAGCTGAGCTGCCTTGCTGCGATTATCATTAGAGGATTTAAGTGCCTGTAAAATAGCCCTTTTCTCAGCTTCCTCAACTACCTGTTTGAGAGGTAATGCCACTTTGTGCTCTCGGCTTGAGGCATCACGTGCTCGCAAGTTTGCACCTAAAATGCAATTCATGGTGATGACTTCATTTTCAGCAAGAAGAACTCCCCTTTCCAGAATGTTGGCCAGTTCGCGGATATTTCCCTTCCATGGAGAATTGTGAAGCATATGTAGCACTTCAGGCCTAATATAGCTGATCTTTTTTTTGTACTTTTTGCAAAACTTTTTTAAGAAATGCTCGACGAGAAGGGGAATGTCTTCCCTTCGCTCCCGCAGAGGCGGGAGACAAAGCGGAACTACGGCAAGGCGGTAATAAAGTTCCTCTCGAAATGTGCCTTTTACCACCTCTGCTTCGAGGTCGCGGCTGGTAGCGGAAATGAAGCGCACATCAATATTAACGATTTGGTTACCACCCACCGGTTTTATCTCGCCCTCCTGAATTGCCCTTAAAAGTTTTACCTGCGTTGGGGGCCTAATTTCACATATCTCATCCAAGAACACTGTGCCACCTTGTGCTTCCTCCAAAAGCCCTCTCTTGGCACGCAAGGCACCCGTAAAAGCGCCCCTGACATGACCAAAGAGTTCACTCTCTAAAAGCGTTTCCGTAAGCGCCCCACAATCAATAGTCAAAAAAGGTTTATTTCTTCTGGAACTGCTGTAATGAATTTTTTCAGCCAACAGAGACTTGCCGGTACCCGTTTCGCCCTGGATAAGCACAGGCGCCAGGGAGTCGGAAACTTTCTCCACCGTGCGCATTAAGTCCTGCATGCTCCTACTGGTACCAGTGAGCATCCGGGGCAACTTTTCCTCCTCGGCATGAGGGAGGCTAAACTTTTCAAACTTTCGGCGTAGCCTGCCATATTCCAGAGCCCTCTCTCCCAGGATCTCAATATCTTTGTTTCTAAAGGGTTTTGTGATATAATGAAAAGCTCCCATTTGGATAGCCTGCACCGCACTCTCGATTGTCCCAACACCAGTAATGACGATAAATGGGGTCGTATCGTCCACCGAGCGCAGCCGTTTAAGCAGTTCAAGGCCGCTCAGATCCTCCATGGCCATATCGGATATAATAAGATCAAACATAGTCTGCTCGATACGCCTCCAGGCATCCTCCCCGCATTCAGCACTATGAACCTCATAGCCTTTTCTCTTGAAAAGACGACCTAAGACCTGAAGCATTTCTGGCTCGTCATCAACAATAAGGATCTTTTCCGGCAATCCTAATCCTCCAATCTGTAAAAAGCTTGGACAGAATTCCGAGGAAAAAGCAGATCAAACTGGGAGCTCGAGAGTCATCACAGTTCCATGCCCCAATTTTGAACGAACATGCAAATCTCCATGGTGCTTCCTGGCAATGATTTTTGAAGTAAAAAGGCCGAGCCCGAACCCTTTTTTCTTTCTTGATGTAAAAAAGGGGTCGAAGATTTTTGGCAAATCATTTTCTGGAATACCAATCCCGTCATCCTCGACTTCCAGGTTGATTTTTCTTTTTCCATCATTTTCTTGAAGAAATGCACGAACCCTCACAGTCCCCCCGTGGGGCATAGCCTGAATGGAGTTGAGCACAAGATTAACCAATAGTTGTTGGAGCAGGTTTTCATCCCCATGAAATATAAGCCCGTCACAAGGAAAGAATTTTTCAATCTTGATCTTGTTCTGCCTTAGCTTGTGCCGCAAAAAAAGCAGGGTCTCGTCAACAAGCTGCGCAAGGTCTATCGGTGTTTTTTCACTTGGATTCGGGCGGGTAAAGGAAAGCAAGTCTTCAATGATTTTCCCAGCGCGAATAGCATTTCGCTCAATCGACTCCAGGCTCTGGCGGATGGTTTCTGTATCCAAATCGTTATGAAGTACGTCATCCGCGTTAGATAGAATTATGCCGAGAGGATTATTGATTTCATGAGCAATTCCCGCAGCCATCTGTCCCATAATAGCCAGTCTATCCGACTGAATCAAGTCCTCCTCCAATTTCTTTCGCTCCATCATATCACGCGAGAAGCAACATGCAAGGGGCTCTGCAGCATTCAATCCGGCAATAGTTGTAGCCATCATTTCCACATAAATCCTTTTTCCATCTTTGGACTTAAAAACAAATTCCTTATGGCGAAAACCTTTACGGAAAACAGTCTTCACAAATGAGATTACCTCATCATATTGCTCCGCAATTATGAGATCGGGAAGTTTTAGTGAAATGATTTCGTTTTCATTGTATCCAAGTTTCTGTAAGGCAATCCTGTTCGTGAGTTTAACAGCACCGTCGGAAGATATAAGGTGAATCATGTCAGGTGAGGATTCTATTAAATCGCGGTATTTCTGTTCCGAGCGTTGTAAATCAATGGTGATCTGTCGAACCTTTCTCTTGAGTGTCAGGCTCCAGAAAATGGAGGCCGCTAATACAAACGCGCCAATACCTATACCACCCATGATGAATTTTACGTATTTGTTCCATGCACTGTACTGGACGTTCTGACCTAACCACTTGCGATAGATTACATCAAAGGTTTTGTTCTCCAGGATTTTCCCGAAAGCGACGCTCAAAGAGGTCAGCAGTTCCGGGTTATTTGTGGGCACGGCCAAAGCTAACGGCACGGTCTCAATGGGCATACCCACTTCCTTGATGTTTTCCAAACCAGCCTTTTGGATAAAATAAAGGGAACAGAGCCTACAATTTGAAATGTATACCTGGGCCGTTCCACTATTGACCATAGAAAGGGCCTCTTCCTGCGAATCTGCAGTGAGAAAACTGATGTTCTCAAGGATGGGCACAAGCTTGGCAAGCCTGCGGCCCTTCTCTAGCGCAACGGTATGTCCAGGGAGGTCTTTGTAACAAGTAACTGTTAGGCATTCCCTGTTTACAAAATATTTCCTCTCTACGTAAATAGGAACTTCAATAAGATTTACACCGTGTATGCTCCCCGGCCGGATCATGATGCCGCTGATCAAATTTATTTTTCCCTTGTCCAGGGCATTCAACAAACGCGACTCGTCCATAGCATAAAACTCGACCCCTGCTCCCATATTGCCCGCCAGCAGCTTCGCCAGATCCACACTGAAACCCCGAAGGATTTCGGCCTTTTCATCAACAAAGGAAAAGGGGGGACAGTGCCGGAGAACCCCGACTTTGAGCTTTTTACTACCTACTGCCCCTGCGGGACTCGATAGGAAAAATATGCCGGTCATTGAAATAGTTCCGATAAATGCAATAATTAGACAGATGACACGGGCGTGGATCCGTTTTTCCATGATCTCACCTTGAACATTTTCCTGAGTTATCCTAATTATGGCAAACTGAATTTGCGTGCTTAGACATTACCAAAAATAGCATATCAATTTAATATTTTGGAAGAAAAAAAGCTTTCCAAAAGGCGACCGCTTTGCTTGCTCCTATTTTTGGAGGGCCGAGCACCAAATCCATGTTAAGAAATTCTTAAAAAGATTTGCCATTAGTTGGATGCCAAACTATTCTATGACATGCATAGGGAACGGATTATAGCATTGATCTCGGCGATTCGGGACAAAGCCAACAGGTTTCTCCTCAAGCGACTAGATTCTCACAGTATTAAAGACATTGCTCCTGCCCACGGGGGCATTTTCGTTCATCTGTTTAGAAATTCCAAACTCACCATGGGAGAAATAGTTCGACTAATTGACAGGGAAAAGTCCACAGTCACTACACTGGTGGATAAATTGGTGAGGCTCGGCTATCTTGAAAGGGAAAAGGATGTCGCGGATAATCGTGTAACAAAGGTCAGGCTAACAAAGAAAGGAAAGAAACTTGAAGCTGATTTTGGTGATATTTCAAAGCAGTTGCTCGATCGCGCTTATGCTGGTTTCACGGAAAAAGAAAAGGACGCAATCATACGCCTGTTAACACGGGTCAATAACAATTTCTAGGCCTTAATTCACCATCATTTAGCCTATGTTGGCATGCATGCGCCGATGTTTCCGATTCCTCCCCGGATAAGAATGTTAAAATCACTAAGAGGAAAAAATTACAAATGGATCATGCCCGGGCATGTTATGCCCATGGGCCCTGAATTTTTTGATAAGGCAATTCAGTATTACGAAACGACACTAAAAATAATTGGAGAATCGCCCGATGTGAAAACGGCCAATGAAAAGCTGATCAAGGCATATCCCCGTTATGGCGGAACTTTTTTGCTTGATTTGTTCTTACCGGCTTTCTATAAAAATAAATGAGTCTTTTGAGAGTAGGGGCTCGCTCCTGCTCTCAAAGCAGCAATTTCACAATCGTCTTTTAGCGGATAGGAAATAGTCACTGCTCAGGTGGATAGGCTGAAGGAAAAAATGCTGTGAAATTCTCTCCTTGTATGTGTTTCCATCCAGGCAAGTACAATCTTCCTGCATTTGAGTTCGCTGAAAGGGAAGCAGGCCTGCTTTACTCATTGAAAATACTTCCGTCTTCAGTCCTAAACCCGAATACCTGGGTAATTGGAGGGAATAATGAAAGAAAAAGAACCAAACTGTGCCAGCCCCGGGATGAGCCGACGTGAATTTATACACCTTATGGCCATAAGTCCTGTCGCTGCAATTATGCCCTGGAGCCGGGTCAGCGCCGCTGGAAAAATATTTAGATCCCGGCAGCATGCCAGGGTGAGTTTAGCCGGAGTAGTACGTGGAACCACTCAAGACGACATCCTGGAAGCGATCCGGCATGCAGCCGAGGCAGCGACTGATTTCTCCTGGCTATCACGCGGCGATTCTGTGCTGATAAAGCCGGTCGTCAACTCGGGAAACCCTTATCCTGCCACTACCAGCCCGGTTTGTGTGAAAGCCATGGTTACTCTTCTTAAAGAAAAGGGCGCAAAGCGGGTGATTGTAACTGATTTGTCTGGTATTGAACATGTCAAGCTCTCGCCCGACAAAAGGAAAGGCAGCACAAGAAAATTGATGGAGCGCTGTGGTATATCACAGGCAGCCGTGGCTGCCGGCGCGGAAATAGTGCTTCCCGAAGAATCGGGCTGGGACGACTTTTACGAAGATGGCCCTGCAAATGGAACTAGCTGGAAGGCCGGAATCATGATGCCCAAGATTATCAAGGAGGTGGATCATATAGTGCTCCTCCCTCGCTGCAGCCGGCACGCCCTGGCGGGTTCAAGCCTGGGCATGAAGGCTGCTGTGGGCTACTGGAGAACCGATACGCGCCTTGAGTACCACCGTGATGCCGCAACTTTCCAGGAAAAGACGGCCGAGGCAAACACAGTGGCAGGTTTAAGGGAAAAACATCGACTGACACTGACCCTGGCAGACAAGATTCTGGCCACCTTGGGCCCGGACAAGGGCTATGTTGTTACGCCTGAGACCGGACTCATCCTGGCTTCCGAATCTCTTGTTGCCCATGACATGGTCTCACTGGCCTGGTTATTGGAGTCAAGACGAGCTGCACCTCAAGAAGAAAAGGAAGGCCGACGTGATCCATACACTTCACAGTTTCTTGTCAACACGATCAACAAGGTTGTTGTTAAAAAGCTAGGTGGGATGGGACAAGCGATTAAATCAGAGAAACTCACCAGAAACGATATAAAAACAATCTGGGATGATCGCGTCTTAAGACGAGCATTTCAGATATTTGGGGGAATTCCTGAATTGAAGCTTGTTGAAACCAACTC
>Ga0180301_10000181_pt1 | contig 47119 bp, 53 predicted proteins | sample GuaBasSediGuay16_FD_121797 | JGI IMG/M metagenome (GOLD analysis project Ga0180301, IMG submission 121797) | Subseafloor sediment microbial communities from Guaymas Basin, Gulf of California, Mexico - Guay16, Core 4569-2, 12-15 cm | ecosystem: Environmental > Aquatic > Marine > Hydrothermal... | reverse complement strand
GCTTTTCTTAAGTAAGCTAATGTGAAGATGACAGAGCATTCCATTTCAACACTTAATACATTTCGTCTCCTCCACATTTCAGCTGAATTAGCTTCAGCATAAAATAAGTCAAAGGTAGCTATTAACCCCACATGCTTTCTTAAACCTCTCCTATCAATAGCTTCACATAAGGTCTTCATGAGGAAGAAGTCAGGGACAGGGCAAAAACCTTCAGGGACATATCCTCGCGTTGATCCGTCAAGAGGTATAGCCCCATTAGGGACAACGACATCTCCAACATCGATGTGAGGCTGAATAGCTCCAGTCGTTCCAACTCTAATAATGTTTTGTGCTCCAAGCATTAATAGCTCTTCAATAACTATAGCTGCCGATGGTGCCCCCATTCCATGAGTAGCTACCGTAACTTCAATACCATCGTACTTACCAGTATACGTTAAGAGTCCTCGGTTTTCATTTACTAGCCTAGCATCTTCCATAATCTTCGATGCTAACGTTGCCCTCCCAGGATCTCCTACAACAATCACGTTTTTTGCGACATCCCCTTTCTTGCACTTGATATGATATCCAACTTCCACGACAACGAACACCTCACGTCAATATGTCGTTTAGCCTATTAGCTTGCATAGCTAATTTAATCTCCCTAGCTATACGCCTACCCATGCTCATAGGTTCATTATAGATTAAGTAGCTGTAAGGAGACCCGTTTATGTAAAGGTTTGTTCCAGCTACGATTCTAGCTGAAAACTCAAAGAAGTAAACTTCACCGTTTTCATCACATATTCCTTCTAAGCAAAAAGGACCTATAATGCCCGGGCTGACGAGCTTCTTAGAAGCTTCGACAAATCTCTCGGCAGCTTCGAGAACATCAATTAATAAGGATTCTCTAAGGACAATGGGAATATTGCCTACTACGCGATAAGTAGGTATGAGTTTTAGTTCAAGCTGCTCTGAGGCTGGAAGCCTAGCTATCGCATCTACGTTGCTCTCATATCTCCTATCAACGCCTAGAAGTTCTACTTCATTAGTTAAAGGCGAGTAGAAGAAGTGAGGATATATTGTGACGCCAACAACATATTCCTGTATCGATATGCTATCGACATCTTCCTCTTTTAAAACACCCTTGTTAAGAAGCTCTCTTACCTTAGCTTGAAAGTCTTCATAGCTCAAAGCTACGAAATAGCCTCTACCACCAGCAGCTCCCGGAAGCTTAGCTATAACCGCTCTATCTATTTCACGTGGAGATTTAAATAGCCTCGGAGTCTTAAGGCCTGCCTCAGCCATAAGCTTTTGCTTTAAATCCCTATCCGCTTCCCATCGGAAAATCCATCTATTGCCGAAGACAGGGACCTCAAATTTCCGTTCAAAGTCCTCAAGTTTCTGTTCCGAAATTAACGTTCCGTGAGGGATGAATACGCAATTATGCCGTTTCAAAATGCCCTGAACCTTATTATCTAAAAGTTCGTCAAAACTGCCAACTTCCACCACATCGTCTATAAACTTAAACCTGCTATAGAGTTTTAAGCGGTCTTTAAGCGATATAACGAGAGTCTTAAATCCCTCATCCTTAGCTCCCTTGAGAATTTGAAGGGCGGAATGTGAACCCAGCGTAGCAATAGTCTCTACAAGCATTTTATTATGTCACAACCTCCCTGAGCTTACCCTGCCTAACTGCTTCCTTAATCTCCATAGCTATACGCCTACCAGTACTAACAGTAAAGCCGTAGTAGTACTTAGTATATGGGCTTGTCGTAGCTATAATGGGGCTTCCCGGGACTCTCGGTGACACATCGAAAATAACGATTTCTAAATCCTTAGTCACAGCTCCTTGTAAAGCAAATGGACCTATAATGCCAGGCGGGTATTCCCTCTTACAGACCTCTACGAACTTAAAGCCTATTTCAAACACCTTTTCCAACATCGATTCCCTTATGGTGGCGGGCATATGCCCAATTTCAATGTTTTGAAGCGGGACATCAACTTCAAGCTGCTGCTTAGCAGGTAAGTTTACGAAGTCGTAAAGGTTTGTCTGTAATCTCCTATCAATCCCCAAGAACTCGAGTTCATCCTTCAGTGGGGAGTAGAAGAAGTTAAAGTTGAAGTACGTACCTAAAACAAATTCTTCGATAACAGCTTTATCCAAGTCCTCTCTTGATATAACTCCTTTTTTGATTCTATCTTCAGCTTTTTCCCAAAACTCTTTTTCACTAGCAGCTGTGAAAAATGCTCTTTCAAGTTTTCGCTTAGCCTCAGGCACCTTAACGATCACGAGCCTATCAATCTCCTCAGGCTTTGAATATTTCTTAGGCTGCCTAATTCCTGCTTTTTCTAACAAGTAGTATTGGTTCCTTGGGGCATCCCTCTCTTCAGTTCTCAAGATAAACCTATTACCGAAGATAGGTATTGAAAAGCGGTTCTCAATATCATCATATGGCACGTAAGCCGTAAACGACCTATGCGGGATAAATATTATGTTAAGTCTTCTTAGTTTTTCTTGAATCTCCTCTTTAGTCACGTCAGAAAACTTATCAAGCACGATCATCTCATCAACAATCCTCTTAAACATCTTATAAGGAAGCTCTCGACCACGCTGACATACGACGACGGTCTTAAAGCCCTCGTCTTTAGCGCCATCCATAACGTCTAAGGCCGAATGACTACCTATCACTCCTATTGATATGTCATTTAAATCGTAGCTTTCCAAGACCTTCCAAATATCTTCTCTAGACAACAACGCTCTTCAACTCCGTTGAGCCTTGACGGTTATGGTAAAGGCTATAGGATATATAAGAGGTTTTACTTCACATATCGAAGGAGGGTTTTGCCCTTTGGAATTTAAGCTACACCACCCATTAATGAAGATTTATAGCTTCTATGTGCCTGTCAAACTAATCTTCGGAGTAGGGGCATCTAAGAAGCTGTCAGATGAGATCAAGGCTTTCAAGGGAAAGAAGGTATTGGTTGTAACGGGAAGAAACGTGGAGAGGCTTGGACTAGTTCAAGAAGTAATATCCCCCCTTGAAAAAGAAGGTTATTCAATCCACGTCTACAGCAACGTTGTACCAGAGCCCACGATAGAGATTGCGCGTGAAGTTGCTGAAATTGCCAGACAAGGCTTTGAGATAGTGTTGGGCATCGGAGGAGGAAGCGCGATGGATATGGCTAAAGTCGCATCAGCAGCCATAACCAACCCAGAGCCTGTTGAAAAATTCATAGGTGCACAGCAAGTCAAAAATAGGGGAGCACCATTAATTCAAATACCCACACTTTCAGGTACAGGCAGCGAGGTATCACCAGTTTCCGTTTTAATAAGGGATGGCGTTAAGGAAGCTATATGGAGCTACAACATATTCCCCTACGTATCGCTAATAGACCCCGCACTGGCCACAACAGCTCCTCCTAATGCTACAGCATCTTCAGGAATAGATGCTCTATGTCATGCAATCGAATCAATAATGAGCACAGAATCAAACCAAGTAACTGAAGCTCTATGTCTAGAAGCCATAAGACTTATATCAACATATCTTGAGAGAGCGTACGCTAATGGTGATGACATAGAGGCAAGATATGGCATAGCCTTAGCTTCAATGCTCGCAGCGCTGTCCTTTACAAACACGATGCTTTGCCTAGGTCATGGCATAGCTTACACATTCTCAGTTGACTACAACGTTCCTCACGGAGTTTCATGCGGAATTGCGGAGCCTTACGTTATGGAATACAACATGCCTGCCGTATTGGATAAGCTAGTTTCAATGGCAGATGCCTTCGGTGTGGACATCTTTGGTCTTAGCATGAGAGATGCGGCATACGAAGCTATAGCTGCTTTCAGAAGCTTAGCAGATTCTCTCGAAATACCATCCTGTCTCAAGGACTTGGGAGTTGAAAAGGAGAAGCTTGAGTCAATGGTAGATTCCCTCTTCACAAAGCAATCACGCTTCATAGCTAGAAATCCGAGAAAGCCCTCTAGAGAGGAAATGCTTAGCTTATATGAGAGGATGTGGGAAGGGATGGAGTAAGGGATGATTATTGTAGGAGGCTCAAAGTGCAGGGGGCTAGCTGAGAAAGTAGCTCAACACCTTGAGGCAAGGCTAATACCTCTTGAAACCCGTAAATTTCCAGACGGAGAAGTATACGTTAGAGTTAATGGGGAGCTAAAAGAGGAAGACGTAGCTATAATACAATCTTTTGCTAAAGAACCTAATGATTCCATATTAGAACTAGCCTTAACCATTGATGCATGTAGGAGTCTTAACTGTAGAGAAGTGATAGGCGTAATTCCGTACATGGCCTATGCGAGACAAGATGCGCGTTTCAATCCAGGAGAACCCATGAGCATTGAGGTTTTAGCGAGAATATTGTCATCAATAGGGCTTAATCACCTAATAACAGTCGATATGCACTTACACAGAATACGAGACCCTCAAAAGCTTTTCAAAATCCCTTTTGAAAACCTCACAGCATCTCAATTAATAGCCGAGTATTTTACTAAAAACTTTCCATATGAAGACTTTATAGTTGTAGGACCAGATGTAGAGTCCGAACAGTGGGCCTCAAAAGTCGCGTCTTATCTCAACACAAGCTACGTAATTTTTGAAAAACAACGTCTATCGCCAACAGAGGTGAAGTTAACAGCAAGTTGCTCATCAGATTTTAAAGGTAAAACCGCGTTAGTAGTAGATGATGTCATAAGCACTGGAAGCACTGTAGCTGAAGCTGCTAAGGTCTCCACGAGCTTAGGCGCTAAGAAAGTCTACGTAGCTTGCATACACCCTTTACTAGTTGGTTCAGCTCTCGATAAGATAATGTTAGCTGGTGCATCGCTAGTTGTAGCAACAGATTCTATTGAAAGCCCAATAAGTAAGATATCAATAGCTCCAGTCGTAGCTCAAGCCTTAAAACGTCTTATGAGCTAGGTATCTATGAGCGTTGAACAAATAGCTAATGATATAGCGTCAATGAAAATACGAGGAGCAGCAAAGATAGGTAGAGCAGCTGCTAAAGCATTAGCCCTTGTCGCAAGGACATCTAAAGCGTCTAAAGCCGAAGAGCTAATTGAAGAGCTTAAGAAAGCATCAGAAATGCTTCTATCAACAAGGCCTACAGCGGTCTCGCTATCAAATAGCATAAGGTATGTTATGCATAGGGCGGCGCAGGCTTATCAAAGAGGCGTTAGCGTAAAGGAGCTGAAGTCGACAGTTATTAAAGCTGCTAAGGACTTCATAAACTCCTCGTTGAAAGCTATCGACACCATAGGTCTTATAGGGTCTAGGAGGATTATGGATGGCGATATCATCTTAACGCACTGCAATAGCTCAGCAGCCCTTTCAATCATGGTTAAAGCTAAGCAAGCTGGCAAAAACTTCCAAGTGATAGCTACCGAGACTAGACCTCTTTATCAAGGGAGGTTAACGGCCAAGTTCTTAAGCAAACACGGCATACCAGTAACGCTGATCGTCGATTCAGCTGTTAGATATGTAATGCATGAAGTGGATAAGGTAATTGTAGGGGCTGATGTGGTAACCGCAAACGGTGCTGTTGTCAATAAGATAGGCACATCGCTAATAGCACTTGCAGCACGCGAAGCTAGAGTAAGGTTTTTCGTAGCTGCTGAAACCTACAAGTTCAGCCCATTAACGATTTTAGGGGAGCTTGTGAAAATAGAGGAGAGATCACCTGAAGAAGTTGTTCCCAAATCATTTTTGGCTAAACACCCGAACATTAAGGTTAAAAACCCTGCCTTCGACATAACACCTCCTGAGCTAATTGACATAATAATAACTGAAAAAGGGATAATTCCTCCGCAATGCGCAATCTTGATATTAAAGGAGGAGTTTGGCTGGGTTCTTGAAGAAAAAGCAGAGTGGACATTTAAGGAGGAATAGTTTTGCCACGGGAAGAAAAAGTCTTTATCGCTTCGCCTGAAGTCATAGACCCTGAGGGCTTCTTAATCGCTAAGTACTACGTTAAAAGCGAACTTCCACTTAGAGAAGCTGGCGTTCAAATAGCTAAAGAAGAATCTATTGGCACGTGGACCGAAGTTAAAACGACAACGCTTTGGGCTAAGCTAAGGCTAGCTGCTAAGGTGTTTAAAGTTGAAGAAGATGAAAACATCGTGTACGTAGCTTATCCAGTTGAGCTCTTCGATGCCGAAGCAGGAGTAGCTAACCTATTAAGTATAGTTGCTGGAAATCTCTTCGGCCTCTCAAGTTTAGAACGCGTACGCTTGCTAGATATTCAAATACCGAAGTGTTTAGCCGAGTTTTATCGAGGTCCAAGGTATGGAATAGGAGGCATTAGAAAAATCGCCAAGACAGATGCGAGTCCTCGTCCACATCTTGGAGTTATAGTTAAGCCTAAGGTTGGCCTAAACCCTGAAGAAACAGCAAAAGTAGTCTATGAAGCTGCAATGGGAGGAGCCGACTTCATAAAAGATGATGAGACACTAGTTAACCAGCCTTTCTGTATATTGGAGGAGAGGGTGTCTAAGGTAATGGAGGCATTAGATAAGGCTAATCAAGAACTAAGCAAGAAGCCGCTTTACGCGGTAAACATCACCGCAAGCTATAGGAAAATGGTTAAAAACGCTGAAGTTGCGAAAGACAACGGAGCAAACATGCTCATGATAGACATAATCACCGTAGGCTTCTCGGCTTTTGAATCGTTCATGGGTGAAGGCTTTAACCTGCCAATTCACGCGCATAGAGCTATGCATGCAGCTATGACTAGGGTCCCTGACCACGGAATTTCAATGCTCGTTTTTTCAAAATTAGCCAGAATGATAGGTGCCGACCAATTACACATAGGGGCTGCTGCTGGTAAAATGGGAGAAAAGGATGAAAGAAGCTTGAAAGAACTTAAAGAGAACGCTGATGCCCTACGTGAAGGCTTTTACCACTATAAGCCAGTTTTTCCAGTAGCTTCTGGAGGAATACATCCAAAGCTCGTACCAGCTAACGTTAAGTTCTTTGGATTAGACGTAATAATCAACGCGGGTGGAGGCGTACATGGACATCCCAGAGGGACGAGAGCTGGGGTAAGAGCAATGATGCAAGCAATTGAAGCTTCAGTTAAGAATATACCGCTTGAAGAGTACGCCAGAGATCACGTTGAGCTTAGAGAGGCTATTGAAATATGGAGTTAATCCTCTCATGTAGAGAAAAAGTTTTCATTATCCTTAACGCTATAATAACTATGTAAAAGGACTATGTAAAAGGGAAACTCCTTGTTTACGCTAGGCACTTTTCCAATAGCCTTCACGGTAGTGACACTTTTAGCTATCATATCCCTTAAGTTCAGAATCTTTGATAAAACAGGGGCAATAGCTAGCTGGATCATTGGTATACTTGTTTTCATGTTTGGAGGCTGGAAGTGGTTTATACTACTATTCTCTTTCACCGCCATAGCATCAGCTTTCACAAAATATGAATACTCAGCAAAGAGTAGGCTAGGCTACGCTGAGCCTAAGGGTGGAGCAAGAAGCTGGAAGAACGTGGTGGCTAACGGTTCTATAGCCACGATACTCTCAATTTTAGAAGGGATATGCGCGTTAGACTTACTTGTTGCGGGCTTTTTGGGGGCTGTTGGAACGGCTTTTGCTGATACCCTTGCTACGGAAATAGGCCTACTCTATAAAGGCAACCCCAGGTTAATAACAAACCTTAAGAAGGTGCCTCCCGGTACATCAGGTGCTATTTCTCCATTAGGCGAGGCAGCAATGTTCTTATCCATAGCAGCTTTAACAATTCTGGCATATGTGCTCAACGTGGCTAATTTAAGCTTAATTGAGCTGTTTGCCTTAATAACTATATCAAGCGTCGTAGGAGCTACCATAGATAGCTTTTTAGGGGCTACCGTCCAAGCGAAGTTTATCTGTCCCATTTGTGGTAGAGTTGTTGAGACAACGACGCACTGCAACGTCAAGGCAAGGCACCTTTCAGGAATTAAGCTCTTTAACAACCACGTTGTGAACTTAGTTTCAACATTCTTAGGAGCTTTAACAGCTATACTTGCTTACGTGGCTTTATTAGCCTAGAAAGTCAAGCTATTAAAAACCAAACTAAAAAGCCGGCTATCATCATGAGTACACCAGCTATTTTGAGCAAGCTTTCAATCTCAACTTCGACAGCGCTTCGCCTATAGGCTCTTACAGCAAATACCGATATTGCAATGAGAGAGAGTAAGTTACCAACCCATGCAAAGAAAAAGAAGTACAAGCTAGCCATCCTGATGAAGGTTATTGACAATATAAAGGCTAAGACGAGTGGATAACTAGGCAACATTAGCAGCACTAAACCTGTAACGATTAAAGATGGTCTTTGATGCATTTTAGAAAGCGTTATTGACTTAACGCTCACAAACCCCGTAAAAATTCCGCTTTTAGCTGAACCATACAGCAACATAGCTAGGGAGAGCACTATTATAAGCAAGACTGTTAAGGAGCTGTCATATGAGACCATTAGTGAGTTAACTGATTCCTTAATGTACTCGGCTAAAAGGCCTAAGGCTAAGTATAGTGGAACTTGGCACAAAGCAAGTGCTATTACAAACAGCGCAGCCTCCAAAACATCTCCCTTAAAAGCAGCCCCTCTAATAACGACCGTCCTATTAGCATGCGTAGTAAACACGGGAATTGTAGTGCCAAGCAACAACGCTATAACTGCCGATAATAGATCAAACTCGACTTTAAAGAAAGGCATAGGAATTGGTATCACAGAGACCACACAACCTACAACTCTAAGTTTTTACCTCTTAGAAAAAATAAGCTTAAATAACAAAAATCCTTTATGACGGTATAATGAAAAGCCTAAGCGAATGATTAAACACAACCTAGCTGAAAAAAGCTATTATGTGAAGAGCCCACGCAGGTATGACGCTTAGGCTTCCCCCCACCTTCTGTATAAGTTATGTGGTATGCCAAGCTGGTCCAAGATCTTACCGACAACAAAGTCAATTAAATCCTCCACTTTTCTGGGTTTGTGATAAAAAGCTGGGCATGCAGGCATAATCACAGCTCCAGCTTCAGCAGCTTTAGCCATATTGTGTATGTGTACTAAACTTAATGGCGTTTCCCTCAATAAGAGGATGAGCTTCCTCCTCTCCTTAAGAGCCACTTCAGCTACTCTTAGCACTAAGTTCTCAGAATAACCATTCGCAATACCAGCTAAGCTCTTCATGCTACAAGGAGCTATCACGACACTATCAAATATTGCTGAGCCACTTGAAATTGGTGCCTCAAGCTCCTCCTCCTCATATGCTTTTGAAGCTAAGCTAGCAACCTTACTCACCGCTACCCCCATTTCGTACTCTATGATTCTCTTAGCGCTCCTCGTTAAAACTAAGTCGACTTCAACACCCTTTTCCCTCAAGACTTCAAGCAACCTAACCCCATAAACAACCCCGCTAGCGCCAGTTATGCAAACAACAACTTTCATGAAGAAACACCTTACACAGCGTGAAAAAGGCTTAAGAGGTATTTCAACCTCACCTCTCAGATGGTGAGATATTGGGCAACGAAGGGCTTGTAGCTTATATGTTGCTTGTCACCGATGTTGGAAAAGAGCGCGCAATAGCTAGCGAACTTAAGAAAATGCCAGGGGTTACTGAAAGCAGAGTAGTCTACGGAGATTACGATGTGATAGTCAGGCTAGAAGTAGGAGACATAAAGATATTAGATGAGATAGTCTCCTCGATAAGGAAGATACCCGGTATCGTAAGGACATCAACGCTCATAAGCCCACAATAAGTTTAACGAGGCTAAGCAAGGTGCAGCTAAAGCCTTGATGTTTAGAGACTTTGCAGAGCTATGCGAAAAGGTCAAGTCTACTAGTAAGAAGACGGAGAAGGTCGCCTTAGTAGCCGCCTTCTTAAAAAATCTTTCTGACGAAGAACTTAAAGCAGCTACTACGTTCTTAACTGGAAGGGTTTTTCCAAGAGGAGATCCAAGGGATGTTAATGTAGGGTATAGCACCATTTACAAAGCACTTCTAGAAGTTTCAGGAATAACACCTTACGAGTTTCAATCCATATACTTAAAGTACGGAGACTTGGGAGCAACTGCCGAAGAAATACTAAGCACTAAAAAACCTAAGCTTCAACAACTTTTCAAAAAGCAGCTTACGATACTTGATGTCAAAAACGAACTTGAAAAACTGGCTTCAATAACTGGAAAGGGGTCATATGACTTAAAGTCAGCTATTATCAAAGGTCTCTTTTTAGATGCATCACCCATAGAAGCTAAGTATATAGTTAAAATCCTCACGTCAGAACTTAGAATAGGGCTAGTAGAAGGTCTTGTAGAGGAAGCGATAGCTTCGGCATTTGGATTAAGCTTAGATAAGGTGAGGAGCAAGCTCTTGATCTTAAATGACATAAGTGAAGTCGCCTTACTGGCTAAGAAAGGTCTCTTAGAGCAAGCCACATTAACGCCGCTTCGACCAATAAGTTTCATGTTAGCCGATACTGCGCAATCACCTGCTGAAATTGCTGACTACTTTAGAAGACAAGTTTATGCAGAGTTTAAGTTTGATGGTATAAGGTCACAAATACATAAACTCGGAAATAAGGTGAGGATTTTCTCTAGGAGACTTGAAGATGTCACCGAAAGCTTCCCAGATATAGTTGAAGCTGTGAAACGCTTAAAACACGACTTAGTGTTAGACGGGGAGATACTACCATTTAAGGATGGGAAGCCCCTACCATTTCAACTTCTTCAACGACGCCTACATAGGAAATACTTAAGTAGGGAGGTTTTAGAAGAAGCGCCCCTAGTATTCTTCGCCTACGACCTATTATACTTAGACGGGAAGCCCCTACTTGACCTAGATTTAAGGTCTAGGAGAGAGTTTCTCGAAAAGGTTGAGATGGAGGAGCCATTAAGTACATCAGAGATCTATACGGTTGCTTCAGCCAAGGAAATCCAGGAGCTATTTGATAGAAGCAAGCAAATAGGTTTTGAAGGTCTAGTTGTTAAAGACCCGTTATCGCAGTATACTCCAGGTAGAAGAGGTAAGCATTGGATAAAGTTGAAGAAAGAGCTTGATACGCTAGACGTAGTTATTGTAGCTGCTGAATATGGTCATGGAAAGCGAGCTGGGATATTATCCGACTACATTTTTGCTGTAAACGATAATGGCGTGCTTAAAGTCATAGGCAAAGCATATTCAGGGTTAACAGATGATGAAATGCTCGAGTTATCTGAGAAGCTTAAGTCACTTATGATAGAAGACCTAGGCTACAGGGTAATAGTAAAGCCGGAGATAGTGTTAGAGGTTGCCTTTGATAGCATACAGGTCAGTGATAGACATGATAGCGGTTTTGCCCTAAGGTTTCCAAGGATTAAGCGGATAAGATTCGATAAAAGCGTAGCTGAAATAGATACACTTGATAAGGTCAAGGAAATTTACATGAGGCAAAAAGTAAAGCTTTAGTCGCGAATCAAGTACTTGTCTATAAGATCTTTCGCTTTCTCTCGCTTCCTTTGATGTTCGGCCATAAACTTCTTAACTATTTCAGCTAACTTACGCTTACAGTCCCCGCATATTAAAGTCCCACTTCGGCAATTTTCATAAATCTCCTTTACCTTAGCATCGTCAAACTCGAAGAGGTAGTAGTAATATTGGTAGACGCTACATATATCGGGGTTTCCACCTTTTTCGCGTTGTTCCTTAATGGTAGGCTGCCCACCCGTAAAAGCATTCCAAATCTTCCTATCAATGTCTTCAGGCTTATCGTCCGTAAATATGCTCGTCTCAGGTATGCTACTACTCATCTTAGCTCCTCTGCCAAGACCTGGTATGAACCTGCTGAATATCCCGGCTGGCTTACGATAACCAAGCTTTGGGGCAACATCCCTAGCAATTCTCCAGTATGGATCTTGGTCTATGGCACACGGTATCAACACGTGAGTATCTTTCCCCTCAAGTTCTTGAGGCAAAAAGCAGGGTGCTGCTTGCATAGCTGGGAAAAACAGTATGCCTATGTTAGAGCTGTCTGTAAAGCCGAAAGTAGCCTTTGCTGTTGAAACAGTAACGTGCTTAGCCACTTGAATAGCTATTTTGTAAAGCGTTTTAGCATAACCTGTGTTTACGAAAATCTTAGTCTTCTCAGGTTTAAAGCCGATAGCTATGATGTCTAGCAAGTTGTCGTATGCAAAGGACTCTACTTCGCTTAAGCTATGCTCAGGGTGTATTAAGAACTTCTCGTCGTCAGTAAGCTGGAAGTAAAGCGTAGCGTTAAACGCGTCTTGAAGATACTTAGTAAACATCCAAGGGGTTAAATGCCCAATATGCGTCTTTCCAGAAGGTCCTCTACCAGTATACAGTACGACGTTGACTCCGCTCTCATATGATTTAAGCCATAAATCGAGCTCTCGATGTGCGAAGAAAAGCCCCCTCTTTAAAAACGGGTGTAGATACCCTGCTTTTGCAGCTATCTTGTCTATAAGCTCTTGGGTTAGTGGCGAGACCCCAAATTGCCTTATCAGCTTACCATAGTCCACCTCTCCTCTAACTTCCCATGGAGTAACAACAAACTCCTGCTCAGCCATTATAGAAAACCGCCTTAACTAACCGTAGCTCTTAAAGCTAATTAAAGAGCTTTTCCATAATCCCCAACATCTGTTGAGAGGCGTTAGCCTTGAGGAGAATATGCGACTTTCACATACACTCGCTGTACAGTGATGGGGACTTATTACCGTCTGAAATAGCTAGGAGGACGCATGTACTAGGGCATAAAGCTATAGCGATAACGGATCACGTTGACGAGTCTAACCTAGAGTATGTCGTTGAAAAACTCGTTAAAGCCGCAGATCACCTTGAGAAGCTAATAGATGACATGCTCATAATACCTGGCGTTGAGTTAACACACGTCCCCCCTCAAGCAATACATGAGCTTGCAGATAAAGCGAAAAAACTTGGAGCTAAGATAGTGGTAGTTCATGGAGAGACGGTAGCTGAACCAGTAGCACCTGGAACCAATAAGGCTGCTCTAACATCTAGTAGCGTGGATTTACTAGCCCATCCAGGGCTAATATCAGAGGAAGACTGCGACCTAGCGAAAGAAAATGACATATACCTTGAACTTACAGCACGCGTAGGACACTGTCTAACAAATGGCTTAGTAGCTAAGCTAGCAATGGAGAGAGGCGTAAAGCTGCTAGTATGCTCCGATGCGCACACAGTAGGTGATTTCTTAAACGAAAGCTTAGCTATGTCAATAGCTCTAGGAGCAGGGCTGTCAAGGGACCACGCCGAACAGGTAGTGTATAAAAATCCTGAAGTCTTTCTATCTAAGCTAACACGTTAAAGTTGTGGAGCCGGGGCAGGGATTCGAACCCTGGTGAGAGCGGGTCTGCAGCCCGCCGCCTAAGCCGCTCGGCCACCCCGGCACACAGCTAAAAAGCTATGCTAAACACTATTTTAAGATTTAGCTTCAAAGCTAAATCTGATATAATTCAAGGTAAAGAAACCTATGACGCTACTCTAAGTACTCACTGCCTATTTTCTTCAAAACCTTCTCTTTAGCCCTCTTTAAGATATCCTCCTCTCTCCTAGCTTCCTCCTCAATACTTCTAACAGCTGTTTTGGTTGCTGTTCTCTCCTCAAGCCCACACATACCATTAGGCAACAACGCCCTCTTCTCGCAAAAGGCGTAGCTACAAGATGCTCCTACGCACACATCACCAACCCAATTACACCACGCTATTCCCGCTGACTGCCTTGGATTAGCGTCTCTCGGCCTTTTAATGAACAAAGCTTTTTGTGCACATCTAAAATATGGACAAGTTGGTCTACACTTCTTCCTCTCAGGAAGTTTAGACAAGAAGCCTCGCCTCACCTACAAGACGTTCAAAATACATGAAGGCTTTATCACCTACTTCCTAGAACCCTCCAAGGACACCTAGAAATAGAACCAAGGGAGTACATAAACCTTACGTCTAATAAAACTAACTCTACATCAACACTTTAGCTTAACTACTCTAAAGTTATAGAGCATTTAAGGTCTAGAACTTCGAGCAATAGAAAGCGGGTGGTGTTGTAAAAGGAGCAAGAAACGATGGTTAAAGCTTGTAGCCAATCTTCCTGAGGAACTTCCTTCTCTCTTCGATATTCTCAGGCCTTTCAACCCCCTTAGGCTTTAAGCCATCTGCAACTCCTAGAATTGCAGCCCCATCGCCTGTATCAGCCACTATGACTTCAACGGGGTTCGCTGTAGCACAATATAGTGTCACAACCTCAGGGACTCTCTTAATAGCGTTCAAGACATTTATCGGGTAAGCGTTCTTAATCAATATGACGAAGCAGTGACCAGCCCCTATAGCTAATGCGTTCTTAACAGCAATCTCTCTCAGCTGCTCGTCGTTTCCTTCGCTTCTAACAAGACATGGACCAGAGCTCTCGTTGAAAGCTAGTCCAAACTTAATGCCTGGAACGCTGTTAACTAAAGCTTCGTAGAGATCCTCGGTTGTCTTAATGAAATGTGCTTGTCCAATGATGATGTTACACCCTTCAGGTATCTCCATTTTAACGGACTTAATTTCCATACAACCTCACCAGCCACTTATACTATGTTAAAGGCGAAAGAGAAAAGCTTTAAGAAGAACATAGCTTTGCAAAAGCTTAAACGAAAAACATTACCACATGTTTGGAGCTGATGAATTTGAAAACCTTATGGGCTCCTTGGAGGCTTGAGTACATATTAAGCCCTCCCTCAACAACATGCATTTTCTGCGAAAAACCTCAGCAGCAAAAAGATGAGGAAAACTACATAGTTTACCGAAGCAAGTACAGCTACATAATCTTAAATGCCTACCCATACAACTCGGGACACTTTATGGTAGTTCCATACAAGCACGTCGAGTGGTTAGAACAGTTAACAGAAGCTGAGCTTAGGGATCTCATTGAGACGTTAATAATAGGGGTTAGAGCCTTAAAAGCTGAGTACAAGCCAGATGGTCTGAATATCGGTATAAACATAGGAAAAGCTGCTGGAGCTGGTTTAGAGCATTTACACATACATGTAGTGCCAAGGTGGGTCGGAGATACTAACTATATGCCAGTTTTGGCAGATACAAAAGTTGTATCAGAGCACATAAGGGAAGCCTATAAGAGGCTTAAAATTGCTATTGAGCGAGAAGCACGGCAAAAAAGCTAATCTAAAGCTTCTCTACGCAAAAGATATCAAGGAAGCGCTTAAAGTGATGTGAGCCTTGCAAGTCTCACTATACGGCTTAAGCGTTAAAATACCTCGGGAATGGCGAGTAAAAATAGCCGATCGAACGAGCTATGAATCAGGAGGCTTTTCGCTAGTTTCTCCTACAGCTGGAGATATCAATGTGATATGGGCGCAACTAGATCAATTCAAACGTCAATACCCTACACCAGAAGCATACTTTGAAACACAGTTTAAGCAGCTCGAAGAAGACGCTAAGAAAAAGAGGATACTAGACCTATCCATAGATAAGAGGCCATGGCTCTTAATACCTGATCATAAAGCGCTACTATACAAGGTAACATATACCACTAAGCCGATACTTGGAAGAGAAGTGCATAGAAAAGTCCTCGGTTTAGGTGTCTACTGTGAAAAATCAAATAGATTCATCATAATATATAATGAGTCATCGGATGAAAAAAATCAAAAGCCGATGCCAGATGATGTAATACTATCGGTTATGGAGAGCTTCCGCTGCCTATGTGACGAAGACTAAACCTCTTACCTCGTTATTATCACGGTACATTTCGCGTGATGAGTTAGCTTATGAGAGACGCTCCCAAGTAAAAGCTCCTTAAACCCCCCAAGACCTCTACTACCTACGATTATGGCATCATATCCCTCGCTAGAAGCTATCTCTGCCATTTTCTCGGCAGGATCACCTTCAACTAGCCGTGACTCGTACTCGATGCCCGCCTCCTTAAGTTTTTCAACACCCTTCTTTAAGACCTCCTCTCCTTTACGTATATCCTCTTCGCTAGCTCTACCGACATAGGTATACGGCACTACGTGGATAAGCGCTATCTTAGAGTTAAACCTCTTAGCAATTTCAATAGCTAAGTCAAGAGCTTTATCAGAATGCGAAGACCCGTCATACCCTACAATAATCTTAGAGAAGACCACCTTCCCCACCTAGTAAACATTAAGGCCTCTTAGAAAATAAGAGTTTATGCCGAGCACTAGTATGTTGTCTTAGAACACTAAAAATATAGCTGACAAGGCTTTTTCCAGCATGTGAAAAGAAGAGAAGGTGTAGGCGTTGTCTGACTTACAAGCCCGTAGGGAGGAAATTCTGAAGGAGATAATGGAGGAAAAGAAGAAGATACAAGAGCAGATGAGCAAGATAAAGCACAAGATAGCTGTAATGAGCGGTAAAGGAGGGGTAGGTAAAAGCACGCTTACGGTAAACCTAGCTTTTGCAACTCGCTTAAGAGGCTACGACGTGGGCATTCTTGACGCAGATATACATGGCCCAAGTGTACCGAAGATCCTTGGAGTAAGAGGCGGGGTCTTAGAGGTACTTGAAGGTGAGAAAGCGATAATCCCCGTATTTGGTCCTATGAATATAAAAGTTGTTTCAGTAGAGTTTTTACTACCAAGAGATGAAACCCCAGTAATTTGGCGTGGTCCGTTAAAATCACGTGCAATTAACGAATTCTTAGGAGAAATAAGATGGGGGTATTTAGACTTCCTATACATAGACTTGCCTCCAGGCACGGGAGACGAGCCATTAACAGTAGCTCAGTCGATACCAGACATGGATGGGGTGGTTATCGTGACGATACCATCAGAAGTTTCACAAATCGTGGTCAAGAAAGCAGTAGTCTTCGCTAAACAACTAAACCTACCAGTTATAGGAATAATTGAGAACATGAGCGGCTTCATATGTCCACACTGCGGAGCAGAAGTAAACGTATTCAAGGTAGGTGGAGGGGAGAAAATAGCAAGAGAACTCGATGTCCCCTTCTTAGGTAAAATACCTCTTGACATAGCTTTAGTAGAGGCATGTGACGCTGGAGAACCATATCTAATAAAGCATCATGAATCCAAAGCAGCCAAAGCGATAACGGAGATAGCTGACAAGATAATAGCGTTTGCTGAAAAGAAGTCAAGTAAGCAAGCTTAAAACTCCATAAACCTACTACCTTAAATGAGCAAAGTTGTTATTTAGAGAAAACCTGCTAACATATCGCTTCGCATGGAAAAAGTTACCTGTCTTAACTAGTTGTATTGCTAAAAAGCTGCTTAGTGCTAAAGGAGAAGTCTACGTGACATTGGACTTAGGGCTTTCAGAATCGCGCGTACTAGTTAAAAACACATTCATCGAGTTATTGAACGATTTAAAAGTTGAGATTAGTAAGCTATCAAAAGTTGCCGAGGACGAAGATTCAATATATGTGGTGAGCCAAGAAGGCGATGTAATAAAAGCGGCGATGTTTGACGGAAGATCTTACTATAAGCTCAAACCGGTATCTCATGATACAGCTCCAACACTTGAAATCGATGGAATACACATGCACCGCATAGTAGATGTTACGCCGTGGCGAGACTCAGAACTTAAAGTGCAGGCAGCTAAGGTTAAGAAGAACATGAAAGTCCTAGACATCTGCACAGGCTTAGGCTATACAGCGATAATCTCCTCGATGAGGGGAGCTGAGGTCTTAACCATAGAGAAAAACCCAAGCGTCTTAGAAATGGCTTCATACAACCCGTGGTCAAAATTCCTTGAATCTCCAAATATACAAATAATCTTAGGCGACGCACTTGAAGTTGTAAAAAAGCTTCCAAACAACTTCTTCGACAGGATAATCCACGACCCGCCACGTTTCTCCTTAGCAGGAGAACTTTATAGCGAAAGCTTCTACCGAGACTTAAATCACGTGCTTAAAGAAAACGGCATCCTACTACACTACGTTGGGGCGCCAGGGTCTAAGGTGAGAGGCATCGACTTAGCTAAAGGAGTTGAAAAAAGACTACTTAAAGCTGGGTTTAGAAAGACATATACGCTAAGAGATATCGGCTGCGTCTTAGCCTATAAGTGAGCTGGTAAACTTTGACGCTACCAAGACACATACCGGTGAGGATAAGGGAAGACCTAGTGAAGCTAATGCTACAAATAGCTAAAAACGCGCATCCACGCGAATGTATTCTACTTCTGCGAGGAGAGAAGAAAAGAGATGGCATATACGTAGAAGAGGTCTTAATACCTCCAATGCCAATAGTTGATGAGTATTCAGCGATTTTTAACCCCTATCTATTGCCAATGGATTTTTCAATAATAGGGCTCTTTCACTCACACCCAAGCGGAGATCTCCACCCATCTATAGAAGACTTGAACCACTTCTACGGCATGATAATGATGATAGCCGCATACCCATACGAATCTGAAGCAGACATAGCCGTTTTCAACAGTAAAGGCGAGAAACTGCAACTTTATGTACTCTAACGAAGAAGCGTTAAAGAACGAGAAATTTTTCACGTCTATAAGCGATAGTTATATTAGCAGGAGTCGAGAAAAACTCTCCAATTAATTTCCGAGCTGATAAATCATGTCAAATAAAGAAGTATTGCAGAAAGTTGCTCGCCACCCACCAGCAGCTGTCGTAAATCCCACGACAGCAGTTTCAGATACATTGCTTAAGCTTAGAGAAAAGGGAGTTAGGCATGCTTTAGTCGGAGACGAGGAAAACAAGCTCATAGGAATAGTCTCAGCTAAAGACTTGTTAAGCTACCTAGGTGGAGGACACCTATATAGGGTTATTGAAGAGAAGTTTAAAGGAAACGTAGCTGAAGCTTTAAAAGCTCCAATAAGCTCAATTATGAAGCCAAAGCCCTTCTCAATAAAAGTAACTGAAAGCTTAGCAGATGCCATAAACCTGATGTTCTCACATGACATAGGGGTATTGCCCATATTAGACGAAGATGGTAGGATATGGGGCGTCCTATCTGAAAGACACATCTTCAGGTTATTAACAGACCATAGGGCTTTCGTCACAGTTTCAGAGATCATGTCAAAGCCCGTAATAACAGCAAAGCCAGATACGACAGTATTGGAGATCATGAAAACCTGCATAGCAAACGACGTTAGGAGAATACCGATTCTCAGCGAGGGAAAGCTATCCGGTATATTGACGATAAAAGACTGCATAAGATACCTAGCTCAAAGCATAGATAAGCTACTTAAAGGAGCATACGGCGAAGTAATGGCTACAAAAGCGCAACAGCTAGCCTCAAAACCAGTATACACCATAACGCCGGACGCCGACATAGTTGAAGCGGTCAAGGCGATGAATCAGCATAACATAGGATGCCTGCCAGTAGTCGAGAGAGACCAGCTAGTAGGAATATTAACTGAAAGAGACTTCCTAACGAAGCTTCCAAAGATCAAGGGCGTGGAGTACATAGTGGACACCGTTAGAAACGCAATAATTGTAGGAAGAGTATGGTTTTAACGCCTCTCAAGTAAGCTAAAACCCTTATTAACGTAAACAACTAAAGCTTAAGACGTGGATTTTAGACAATCACTTAAAAGGGCTTTTTCAATACTGGTTCTCTCAATAGCCTTAATCCTCATAGCTACCTACATTCTAGCACTGGCGCTGGGGCCCATAGTATTCGCCATAGCTGAAAACATGTCAAAACATAAGTTAATACTAGAAATACCTCAGCTAATACCCCCCAACCTGCATGTAAAGACAAAGGTGACAATACCGTTACTAACCTTCTACATGATCGCTTGGTCAATTTTCGTAGCCTGCGTCATATATTCGTTTAGAGGATATGACAAGCCTTTCACCAAAGCCTTTGCAGAGGCATTAAGCCAGCCAAAAGCCATATTCAACAACTTCTTCTTAGCTATGCCCTTCATATCGAGCATAGCTATAACCACAGTATTTATAGCACACGTAGTACAGGAGCGTGCAGGAATACCAATAGGCACACCACCTGAAGTCGATTATGCAATAGAGTTGCTAGGCTTATCATACTCTACAATACTTGAAGAAGTATGCTTCAGGCTTCTGCCAATAGGCATACCACTGATCTTCATCTTAGCGTTTGCCTTTAAACATCGGCTGCCAAGCGATGAAAAGCAGAGAGCTGACATAATACTCAAAGGCTTTCTAAGGCCAAAACGCGCAATAACAAGCTTAGTTAAGTCAAGAGAAGAAGACAAGTTGGTATCAACGCTCAAGACCTTATTAATAGCTTGGTCAGCATCAACATTTGGGCTACTGCACTATTCGCTAGGAGATTGGCAAATAGGGAAAATACTTCCAACAACAATAGCTGGCATAATATTAGCGTACTGCTACTTAGAATATGGCATAGAAGCCTCAATACTAATCCACTGGATATTCAACGTTTACTTAGCAACATACAGCTTAGCTTCAACATTCATAGGTGAGACGTTTAGCACGTTGCTCGACGCCATAATGCTGCTATCAACAACAACTGGCGCAGCAGCCTTAGCAATACTAGCCATACACACTATACGTAAAATAAGCTCGACACAGCAAGCTAAGCTCAAAACGTAAAAACAAGAGAGATAACTATTAAACAAGCTTTGAAAGCACATGTAAAAACGTGAACACAAAAAACAAGGCTAAACAGCGAGAAGAGCTTCTCAAACTCCTCATTGAGAAAGGAGGGCCAATACTAAGCGAAGCACAACAGCTCATGTCATCAATGAAGTTTAAGTCAAAACACCTCAAAAACGGCTTAAAATACGTTAGGAAATGGTGGAAAGACCTCGTAAGGCCTGCACTAATGGTATTAACATGTGAAGCTCTCGGAGCAAACCCAGAAATCATCAAGCCACTAGCAAGAGGACTAATATTAACAGCTGCAGCCATAGACATACACGACGACATCATAGACAAAACAGAAGTTAAAGGACCATATAGGAGAAAAACAGTATTAGCAAGAGAAGGGCAAGCACACACCCTAATACTGGGAGACGCGCTATTCGTCCAAGGACTAATAGAGCTAAGCAAAACATACCACCTAGACATACCAAAAGAGAGAGTTGACCAAGCACTCCAAGTAATAAGAGAAGCACTCATAGAGCTAGGAGACGCAGAAGCACTAGAACAAGAAATCGTAGGAAAATACGACACACCACCAGAAAAATACCTCGAAATCATCTACAAAAAAGCAGCAGACACCGAAGCATACCTCAAAGCAACAGCAATACTAGCAGGAGCAACACCACAACAAATACAACAACTAGCAAACTACGGGAGAAAACTAGGCATGATAATCATATTAGCCGACGACATAGAAGACACACTAAACCCAAACGAGCTAAAGTCAAGAATAACCAAAGAACCCCCACCACTACCACTACTCTACGCATACCAAAACCCAAAACACCAACAAGAAATTAGACAATTGATACAACGACATGACGCACGACAGTTAACCAAGAAGATTAAAGAGACAAAATCAATAGCAAGGACGAAAAAAGCAATTAAGAGCTTAGCAAGTGATCTAAGGAGTTTTCCACACCACTATTTAATTTCTTTTATTGGATTGACAATAGAAGAAATTTTAGGAAAATAAGACTTTTACTTTATTTCATAGCCAAACTCTCACTACTCTGCGCACTACTCCTCCCCCTCCTGCTAAGTTAAAATTCACAATACTTTCTTTTAAAAATGCTGTTCTGTTTTACTGTTCTACACAAAAACAAAGTCGCATAAAGTTCATAAACAACTTTAACATTCACTATTATGAGTTTAACAAATGTCTTTAAGTCAGATTTTTGCTGCCTTGGTCGTAAGCACAAGAATTAACACTTTCATGAAGAGTGTGACGCAGAAAGGTAAAGGCGATTTATTATGGACCCTTTATGTTATCAATACTTTCTCTTGGGGCTTCGTGCTTCTAAATACGATATCTGCTTTCTCAAGGACTGGCATAATTTTTCCTAGCATAGTTAATCTCACAGCTATAACCGCGTACTTCTCCGCTGCCACATTTTCAATTGTTGGGGCCCTTTTGCATGATTTCTCTAAGAGGTATGACGTTATTCTTATGTGGACTTTTGGGGGCTTCTTCTTATCAGCTTTCCTTCTTTTTTTAAATGTTACGGAAATTTGGCAAGCTACAATACTTGGAGTAGTCTTAGGCTTCTTCGCGTCGCTATGTTTACCGTCTATTTTAAGTGATTTACTCAATTTCACGAATTACGAAAACCGAGGGTTAATTTCTGGTTTAACGTTTTTCACAATTTATCTTATAATCATCATTTTCTCAATACTTGCTCAATTTCTTCATGCAATTTTCCTAATAGGGCTTGCTTTCTGGCGCCTAATAGGCTTCTATGTGTTAACTACCTACGGTAAGATGTGTTCTGCACAAACTTCCACACATAGTTCTCCCGTAGTTGGGGTAAGTAAACAGCACCTTCGTCATACCTTCAACGTAGAGAAGGTTGTACGTTTTATAATGATATTTTTACTTTTTTCTATCGTAGATGGTATTCAGCAAATATTCATCGTCCGGTCATATGGCATGGAAACTTTAAGGGTTATAGGACTCATAGAGTTTGGCGTGGCTCTTCCTATAATGGTTCTAGGAGGCTGGTTTATTGATCACTATGGCCGTAGACCCTCTTATGCGTTTTCATTTGCATGTGTTGGTTTTGCGTATTTAACTTTAGGTGCACTGCCTAAATGTTGGTTTCTATATGCCATACTTGATGGTATTGGCTGGGCTTTATTGACTGTCTGTTTTATTTTAGTGATTTGGGGGGACATAGCTTATGGCGTTAGTAGGAGCGTATATATTGCTATCTGTTTAGCATCAGCTTTGATATTGTCTGGTCTTCGTGATTTTATCGCTCCTCTAGTTCCACATTACACTTTCTTACAAGCATTAGCTATTGCGCTTTTCTTCTTGTTTATCGCAGCTGTTTTCGTGGTTACTGCTCCTGAGACTTTGCCTGAGGAAATTTTGGAAGCTAGGCGTGTTAAGAGGTATATTAGAGCTGCTTTGAAGGTCAAGGAGGAGTTCGAGAAACGCGGTTCTTAGTGTTTTTATGTGTTTTGAGATTTGTTGTCGCGTCTAACCAATGTCCTTTTAAGCTTTGGCTTCTAAAGCATTTAGAGAAGTTTTATGTTGTTTCAAGGAGACGTGCTTTACCGACTTTTAAGGGAGGTTAAAGACCCTAGATTTGTTTTAGCACTTTTTCTAATAAACTCGCTTTCATGGTCTCTTGCAATATGTATTGCTCTTCCATCGATGGTCTACTTTAAGGTTAAGCCTTTAATTCATACATCTTCAATAATTTTATTCGTTTTCATAGCGCTATCCATGTTGTTTTGTCTTCTTAAGCCAAGCTCTCTAATAAACCCCGTTCTCTACCTTGGATGGCCTATTCTAGGAGTGTTCTCCTTAATGATCTTGAGGTTACATAACTTCACGCCTTTTTCAATAATACCATCCTTTCTCCTCCTCGGCATATCAATTGGTCTTTACTTACCCCTGCTAGGTGGATCTTTCTTAGGTTACACGACTTTCGATGATAGAGGTAGGCTTAGCGCTGGCGTTCTTGCAGCGTCTATAGCTGCCTTGCTATTTCTGCTAGTTATAGGCTATGGTAGGGCGTTTCTATACTTAGACTCTCTTTCTGCTTGGCGTTTAATTGGTTTTTTCTTGGCGATATTTTCCTATCGTGCGTTATCGCTTAAACACGGAGAATACGAGGTTCGCATCAAGCGGTTTGTTATTGCTTTACTATTGGCTATGTGGGGCTTTTTCCTAGCAATCTCCTCGATTTTCGTGGTGCTAACCTTTAACGTCTTCTCGCTCTTAGCTTCTCATCATCTAGCAATATACAGCTTAGTGGTAGCTGCCGCGTTTGCTGCTGCAAGTGGCGTGTTCATAGACTACTATGGTGGCAGAAAAGGCTTATTAGCTGTAACATATGTCTGCCTAGGAATATCCGTTTCATTACTACCGTTTATGAACATTACAACGTTCTTATCCATTTACTTGGTGATTGAGGGTGCTGCCTTCGGCATATTATCGTTGATGTTCGTCTTCATAATCCCTGGGGACTCCTATTACATATCCACTAGGTTAGCTATGTTTTCACTCAGCGTTCTCATCTTGCTAGCTGGGTTTACATTTATGCCGTTAGCAGTATTATTTGGCGTCAGACTAGCTTTAAATCTTCACATAGTCTTGCTATTCGTAAGCTTATCTTATCTGCTATGCTTCTTAATCTTGTTCTTCGTGCCGGAGCTGTTGCCCAGCGAGGTTTCTGAGAGACGTAAGATAAGAGAATATGTGAGGTTAGCAAAGAGAATTAAGAAGAAGTATGAGTCTACTCGACTTTAAATGCCTCAATGCGCGCTGCTATTATCTTAATAAACCGTGAAAAGGGGTGTCTCGGCTTATCAGCTACGAATAAACCTACTCTACCACTTGCAGCCAATTCGCAAAAACATGGGGCTACGCCTAAAATCGTCCTATTGTATACCTGTTGATAATGTTCAACCTGCTTTTCAGCTTCTTGATCCGTAAACAATCCTCCTCCAACAACCTTATTCACGACAATTGCTGTGTTTTTGCCAAAAACATCGTAGAACTCCTTCATCATCTTCTTAGTGCCCTCGACATCAGATTCATCTGGCGTCGTCACTATTATGGCTAAGTCAGCTGCTATAATCGCGTTTAACGAGGTGTAGTATAATCCTGGGCTTGTATCAATAATGCAGTAGTCAAACTTCGTCTTGGTTTCAAGAGTTCTCTTAAGCTCAAGCAGCCTCTTTAACGCTTCAAGCTCCCACTTACGGCTTTTCTCATACATCTGCCTAATAGCTTCAACAGATGGGTTAGCGAAGCTTACGCTAAGCTCCCCTTTAAGCTTAAACCTAGGCGTCACGTCAACTAACGTTTCAAGGAAATCGCATTCCCTATTCAAGTAGTTGTTAATCCACTTTTCAACACCAGGCTGTCCTAGCGCCACGTGAAGCGTAGGCGCTCTTAAATCAAAATCTATTAAGCAGACTCTTTTGCCATAAGATGCGAATACACCTGCTAAGTTAAGTGAGAGGATGGTTTTGCCAGTACCTCCTCTATATGAATGTATGGTCACCATCTTCTCCAATACATCATCCCCCACAATACGCTATACGTAAAACCAAACCTCATGTCCACGACGCTTTTTCTTAACATAACCCATTCTAACAAGCTGATTTAGATAGCTGCTTTCAACAGCTCTTTCCCTACCAGTTTCCCTAGCTACGTCTTCAGCTCTAGCTTCACCAAGCTTCCCTAAAGCTAGTGCTGTTTTGCGGAGATGGTCTGGCAAAGATAACAACGCCATAGCATCCAAGGGGGCAACTTCTTCCTTCTCCTCCTTAATCTTTAAACTCTCTAAAATGTCTAATTGACGTTTACTAATCTCCTCTAAGACAAGCCTTATCCTCCTAAGTTCTCCAAGTATCTCCTCAAGTAACTTCATGCTCTCTGCTGTCTGCGCAATGTTGCTATCCCTGAGCATAGGGCTGATCTTCCTCTGTAAACAGCGCTTAAAATAACCACTTTCTTGCAATTCTTAAATCTTTCACTTAAGCTCAGCTCGCTTAAGCGACTGTCTAAAGAGCAACGTTTATAACTCAGGCTAATTCGAGTGTAGAGAAGCTGGCGTTAAAGCCTTCTTGAGAAGAAAGAAGGCTTCTAACGCTGGCTTAATGGGAGTAAAGAGGATAGTTTAGTAGATGGCTGAGGAAAGGAAAATAGCGGATTTAAACCCAGGTTCGAGAAGTGTTGATGTAACAGCTAAAGTGGTTTCAATAGGTCCTAGCAAGGAAGTCTTGGGGAGAGATGGTTCTCCGCATACCGTTGCTGAAGCCTTAATCGGAGATGAAACGGGCTCTATCTTGCTTACGCTATGGGATGATGCTATCCAGAAGGTTCAGCCTGGTCAGACGATCACCATTAGGAACGGCTTTATAACCATTTATAAAGGTTCTATGCGCTTAAACGTGGGCAGATATGGATCCATAGAGGAGTCAGATGTAGAGATTTCAGAGGTTAATGAAGAAAACAACATGTCTGAAAGAAGGTATGATCAAAGACCTCCAAGGTTTAAGCCGCTATACAAAGATCGAGATAGAGACCTGCGTAAGGGTCGTAGAGGCGGAAGAAGGTAGAAAGACCTGGGTTTAAACCCCCTCCCCTCTTTTTTGTCATGAATAAGCGTTTAGGATTATGCCAACTCCCCTCGTATGCGCTTCTCTAAATAGGAACCTCTGTCCTGGATACACGTAAACTGGCTTATACCTAAACTCTATCAGAGCCTTAGCTAAGTCACCTGACCTCAAATACGGCTTTGACATTTGAACGAATTTCCCAGATTCCCTTATAGCATGTATGTGGAAAGTGCATTCGTATCCTGGTTTTATGGTTGTTGGGTGGTGTAAGACAAAGACTTCAGCTTCTATCTTCCTAATAGCCTTAGGCGCTATCTTCTTATCGAGTAACACCATCCCCTTCTCAATCTCATCATAACCTACGTTGCTTAGGGCAAAAGCCGCGCTCATACCAGCTGATACGCTATCAGCAAATACGCCTTTCCTGACATGAATACTTCTTATCCTAACGCTTCTAAAGCTGCCATCTCTAAAGGGGCCAAGCTGTACATAGTCGTCTACTGCAACGTGTCCTTGTAAGACAAGCCCGGATACCACAACACCTACTCCTGGCACGTTAAACTTTTCATCAATGTAGAGCAAGAAGGGCTTGTTGAGGTTTTCCTTCCATCTAAGCCTTGGAGGTAGAAGGTTTAAAAACGTCTTCAATAAGTCTAGCCCTTCACCTGTCCTATTTGAAAGCTTAAAAATTGGAGAAACTCTACCGCTCGGCATGTTCTTTGCAGCTATTGCAACATCATCGACATCTTCAATAACTAAAGGTATCTTATTGACACCCGGCATTTTAAGTAACTTGATCACGTCGTTTAAGACCTCTTGAACTCTCTCCCTTGGCACCATATCTGTTTTGGTTATAGCTACGAAGACAGGTATGCGGAAACTTAACGCTATGCCGAGATGTTCTTTAGTCATCTGTGAGACACCGGCGTTAGCTGCTACTATGAGCAAAGCATAGTCTGGGCTATGAGATAACAATCCCTTAGCAGCAGTTCTTAAGTAGCGTTCATGTCCGCCTACGTCTATGAAGCTGACGATCTTCGAGCTATTTAAAAACACGCTTGCTTCGTCAAGAGGTGATGTCAACATGTAGTTAACTACTCTTCCTTCATCGTCGAAGCCTAGGAGCCTCTCTGCTACAGATGAAGTCCTCCTCATCTGGATTTCATGCTTGTACCTAGCCACCTTGCTCATAACAGCTCCATCGCCATCGTCGAGCTCCCCCGTTACCAATACGCCGACGGTCGTAGTCTTACCGTGGTCAGCATGTCCGACAGCTATTACAGAAACTTGCACTGGTAGTGTTTCTCTGCATCTCCTCACCAAGACCTCAACTATCTTACCACGCTTACCTGAAGCTTCTCTAATAACGTTGATTTTAGCACCAGCTTTTTCGGCGACGCGCTTCAAGTTCTCTAAACTTACCTTAACCTCTTCATCGCTTAAGCCTATAGGCTCGCCTTCGTTTGAAACTCCCAAAACATAGAAAGCTTCTCCACCTTTTTCAGCAAGCCTATATCTAAGTTGGGAGGCAAGTTCTTCAAGCCTACCTTCACTTACGTAAGCTAACTTAAGCTTATACTCTACGTTACCCTCCTCGCTTTCCCTAGGAAATACCCTCTCCATCTCAACTTCTCCATGCCTTAGCTAACATGTGAAAAACCGCTTAAACCGCTTTTATACCTTACTAAAGCTAAGCTATTTTAACGCCTTTCAGCTTAAAGATGTCTAGCATTTGCTGGGCATTACTTAGCATGTCGTGGTTGTTGTTGAAGAAAACGTATGCCTTACGTGGCTTAGCTTCTACAACTTGGTTTACAAGCTCCTCAAGCTCTTCTTCGCTATAACAATATGAATACCAGGAATCTCTGCCGTGAATTCTTAAGTAAACTATGCCGTTAACGTTAAAGATAACTCTAGGATGCTCTGGGCTATCAAGAGATACTAGCGTTAACCCCAAGTTTTCGCACCACTTAACCCATCTTTCGCTAAACCACTTAATGTTACGCCACTCTAAAGCAAACCTCGTCTCAAGTTCGCTTTTCTTGTAAAAGCTTTCAATTCGCTCAACCATCTGCTGCGTGGGAGCAGCTGATGGAGGGAGCTGGAAGAGGTAAAAGTCTATTAAGTGCTCCATGGGAGAAAACAGCTTCCTAAACTTATCCCACGTAGCATACGATTTTTCACCAAACTTGTACACATGGGTTACGAGCCGGGTAACCTTTATCGCCCACCTAATCTTACCTCTCCGGCTCCAGGACCTTATCATGCTTGGAAACGGAAATCTGTAAAAGCTCGCATTTAACTCAACGGCGTTTAACTTAGAGTTTTCATAGTACCACTCAAAGCCATTAGGATTCCAATCGTAACTCCAGCCCGATGTGCCAATGTAAACCTCCAAGCTTTTCACGCTTCTGCTCCTAAGCTAAAGTTGTGATTTGTGTCAGTTAAGAGCTTTCGCGAAAACAGTAAAAAATGAGCGCCGCCTTCCTATATGGTTGAGTTGGCTAACCTTGATAGTGGTATTAGGTCAGCCTATTGAGAGATGGAGTTGCATTTACGTAAACTGTCAAGCTCTTTGCTGTAGGTTTTCACGTGAACTTACACCAAGAGACATCAAGGAGATTATGGAGAAAACTGGAAGAAAACCCGAAGATTTTGTGGAGTTTTCAAGCGGCCCGATGCCGTTTAAGCTGAAGCTCGTTAACGGCAAGTGTATCTTCTTAAACGAGGACTTCAGCTGCTCTCTTCACACACTTAATGCTAAGCCATTGTTGTGTAAAATTTACCCATTTATGCTCGATAAGGTGTACTACGGCGAGGAGCCAATAGTCCAGCTAGCTCCTGTTAAAGAGTGTCCAGGCTATGAGGTCGGAGAAAAACTTGGTGAAGAGTTTTTCTCAGAGCTTTCAAAGACGATAGCAGACTACTTAGCTGAGTTGAGAAAGGTTGCTAGCTTAAGAAAAGCTGGCTTATCGCCAAGGGAGATATTAGAAAAGCTTTTAGGTTAGGGGTAGTTGAAGACTTCGCCTGGCTTGAGTACCTTTACCTCTATGGAAGGCTCCCTCTCCTTAACCATTTTGGCGAAGGCTTCTGGATCTTGTTTTATCAAGGCGAAGGTGTTGTAGTGCATCGGTATGACGACTTTAGGCTTTATCCACGAAGCAGCAATAGCAGCTTCCTTGGGTCCCATGGTGTAATGTCCGCCAATAGGTAACAAAGCTATGTCTATAGGTCCATAAAGCTCACTTATCAACTTCATATCGCTGAAGAGACCAGTATCCCCGGCATGGTATATCCTCAAGTCCTTGTACTTAACTACAAAGCCGACAGGTAGCCCTGAGTGAAGCGCTGGCACCATAGTTATCTCAACGCCGTCAACCTCTGCAGTCCCTCCAATGTTCATGCCCATCGTTTTCTTAACGCCCATTACTGAAGCTTTGCTAGTAATCTCATATATTGCGACGAAGTGTGCTTCGAACTTCTTCGCGAGCTCGATGCCATCTCCTAGGTGATCGGTATGCTCGTGCGTGACAAGTATTATGTCGGCTTTTTCAACATCGTAAATGCTGACAGGGCATGAGGGATTTTGCGAAATAAACGGATCTATTAATACGCTACGTACACCGAAATCGAGCCTAAAGGCTGCATGTCCATACCACTTTATCGCAGCCATATACCATACCACCTCAACTGTAAAGCCTACTTTGACTTAGCTAACGCGCATCTTTAAAAGCCTACGCTAAGAAGAAGGCTAACACTCTATACGCTAAAGCGCCGACAACTAAAGCTAAAATCACTGTGAAAAAGGCGGCGAGAGTAGCTTTCTTCAAGCCTATTTCCTTAACCATAGCAGCATACGTGGCGACGCAAGGTATATAAATCATCATGACCAGCGTGAAAACTATCATTTGAGCTTGGTTCATAAAAAGATCAAGCCTTTCCCCCACGTACTCGTATAATAATACGAGAATGAGCTCTTTTCTCAGAAAACCGAAAATCAACGGTATGCCGGTCTCACCTGGTAGACCTAAGACCATGTTGATGAACGGAGCCATCGCTTGGACAATTATGCTAAGCAAGCCCGTTATCCTTAAAGCTTCTAAAGCTATGCTGCCTAAGACTATAATAGGCAAAGCTATGTAAATGAAATCTCTAGTCTTAATCCACGTCTTGTTAAGCACAACTTTGAGCATAGGTCTACGATACGGAGGAAGCTCCATTATCAAGCCGACAGGCTCACCTGGCAAGGTCTTAAACAACATCCTTCCAACCAGGAAGATTAAAGCCAAGTCAAACGCGTAAATTGCTAAAGCTGCTAAAACCCCTATGTACTTGCCGACGACGCCGAGTATTATTACAGTCCTAGCAGCGCACGGAACTAAAAGCACTAAGACGCTGAGAAGCAAGCGCTCACGCTCAGTCTCCATAATCCTACAGCTTAAGCATGCTGGCACATTACAGCCATACCCTAACACCAGTGGTATGAAAGCTTTACCGTGAAGACCAACTTTATGTAACAAGTTATCCATTAAGAAAGCTGCTCTAGGAATATAGCCGCTGTCCTCCAATATTGATAGGGCTAAGTAGAAGATGGAGATGTAGGGTATAATTATCGTAATGCCCGCTACAATGCCCTCAATAACACCTCTTTGAATTAAACTTGCCAAAGCACTAGGCAGAGACGATAATAGAGCTTCGACGCCAGGTATGACATACGATTCAAAAAGCATGCCCAGTAGCTCCTCTATAAACCCCCCAACTGTAAACACCGTGGTAAACACCAAAGACATGATTAAGGCGAGAGGTATATACCCAAAGTAGCCATGCATTAACACGGCATCAAGCTTATCAGTTAACGATACGCCTACCTCAGCAATTGGCTTAACAACTTGTTTAGCTATTTCAGATGCGATCCTATATCGCTCGGATGCGAAAACAACTGAAGCAGGTTTTCTAAAAACGCGTTCGATATCTCTCGCTTTTTCCTCAGCAATCTCAACCACTTCACCAGCTTCCATAGCTATCTTACGCTTTACCTCTTCATCTCCTTCAAGAAGCTTTATAGCAACCCATCTACGCGGATAGCCTCTCAAACGCTTAAGCTCATATTTACGCAAGGCGCCTTCAACATCTGATATATACTTCTCCAGTTCTTCACAATACCTTAAGCTATACCCAACTTTGAGACCGCTTTCGGATATCACCTTAGCTAGTAATGCCATAAAATCGCTTAAACCCTTACCAGTTATCGCAACCATTTGCACAACCGGTATCTTGAGGAGCTCTGAAAGCTTCACATGATCAATAGCTATGCCTCTCTTAGCTGCTACATCAACTTGGTTCAATATAATGATGAGCGGTGCGTTAAGCTCCATGAGCTGTAATGTTAAGTACAAGTTTCTTTCAAATGCTGATGCGTCAATAATATCTACCACTATATCCGGCTTGACGAGCACGATGTAATCTCTAGCTACAAGTTCTTCAGCTGAAAAAGCTGAAAGCGAGTAAGTTCCAGGCAAGTCGACAACCTTTATCCTCTTGCCAGCATAGTACAGATACCCTTCAGCTATCTCTACGGTTTTACCAGGCCAATTACCGACAAATTGTGCAAGTCCAGTTAGCTGGTTGAAGATAACGCTTTTGCCAACATTAGGATTACCAGCTAACGCTATAGTTAAAACTCCAGGCTCCTTAGCGACTTCAATGTACCTTCTACTTATCAAACGCTGCTTTGCCTTCAAAGCTCTCACCAAGAGAACTATAGAGGCTTAACAAGCACCTTAGATGCAACACCAAAGCCTAAAGCCAGCCTAACACCCCTAACATAGACCTCGATAGGTCCACGAAGCACACCACGTCTAGACATTTCAACTTCTGTGCCAGGAGTAAGCCCAAGATCCGCGAGCCTCCTAATTAGCCCAGGTCCGCCAACAATAGCCACTACAACAGCTTTATCTCCAGGCTTAAGCGCAGCCAATGGGATAACGTCCCGTTCGCTCGTTCCAAGATGGGTGCTTGAAAACCTTGTTACGTCGTACGGCGAAGACATACTGCTTCCACGCTGACTACTTTGTTCAACTTAACTTCCCAGTTATTAAAGTTGGTCTTGTCTAATTTTCTTAGCCTAGTAAAAAAGCAAAGAAGTTTTCGCTTTTTATTTGCATTTTCACATAATTCAAAGAGCTAAACTATGAAAGCTGCAGCTATAGCAAATGCAGCTAAACCGAAAGCTATCCAAGAAACCCTAGTCTTAGCAGCCACTTTGAGTAACATATCCATAGTGAGCAAGCTTACTGCAACGGCTACTACAAATATTAGTAAGCCGTCAATAGCTGTTATGCTATAACTCCTAACCCCCAAAAGCAAGCTAGGCGTAAAGTCTAACAACGCGCCAAATATTGTTGCTGGAATGGCCAGAATAAACGAGTATCTAAAGCAATCCTCCCCCGAATACCCCAGTGCAATTAAGGTGGCGACAGTTATCCCGCTTCTGCTAATGCCAGGTAAGGCTGCTACACCCTGTGCTAAACCAACTACAACAGCGGCAGACATAGTCGGCACAGCTTTCAACATAAAGCCATAAAACTTCTCTCTTTGACGAGCTAAGAAACCCGTAAACGCTAAGAAAACCCCTATGATTACGAGCATCAAGGACTCGCTAACCCACCTTAAAAACAGCTTAGCAGCGATGTAGAGAGGTATACCCGTAATAGCAGTAGTTAACGTAGCTATGACAACAAAGCGTAATAACCTTGCTTCATAATCGCTTGCTAGAGGTCTAGTTAGGGCGCGTAGAATTCCCAAAACCTCTTTCCTAAAATAGTATGTGGCGGCGACAGCCGCGCTAGAGTTAATTATTAGCCCAAGCGAGTAGGCTTCGTAGAGCTTTATGCCAACAAAGTTCAATGTCAATGCTACAGCAGTCTTGCTACTAACAGGAAGCCACTCGGTTACCCCTTGAACTATGCCGATTAAAATCCAAATAGCTTGTTCAAGCACTTAAACCGCCTCTAGCTTAACAAGGCTATAATAAGCAACACAGCGTTTACCGCAACTTTGACATACAACATCGAGTTTTAAGACACTAGGTAACTTAACTGGTAAAACCTCTTCATCAGCATCGTAGTGTAGCTCTATGCTCATTAACTTAGGGTATTCAATATTAGCACCACAGTAGGGGCAAGTGTATGCTGTCAAAACTACGCCTCCAATCATGCACCAACTACGTTTATCAAAATTGATATTTAAAGTTGAGCTTTAACTAACTTAAGGAGTTGAAGCCTTGAAGCCTTATAAGTCAATTGAAATAAAGCTTAGACCTCCATTCAACATAAGCTTAACTTTTGAAGCGACCCCTCCAGCTTATCCCTCCATTTTCGAAGATAATTGTCTTTACCGTGCTTTCAGGGTTGAGGGTAAGTTAATTCCAACCATGATAACGTTTAAGGGCAATGTGGATCACCCACGTGCAGAAATTAAGGTATTTGATGAAGTCAGCGAGCGACAGCTACGTGAGGTAATAAGCTTAGTTAAACGCCACCTCTGCGACGACTTGGACCTGAAGGAGGTCTACAAGACGATGGGAGAGGGCTTTTCGTGGATTTCAAAGGAGCTTTATGGTCTCAAACCTTGGCTTGCGCCAACACCCTTTGAAGGGATTATCCTATCAATAGCCTTCCAGCAAATCTCAATTAAAGCTGCCTTATCAATAATAAAGTCCCTTGTAGAGCAAGTAGGCGACTACGTGGAAGTTGAAGGACTACGCTTTTACAGCTTTCCAACACCTGAAAAACTCGCTAGCATGAGCATTGAAGATTTAAGAAAATGCAAGCTCAGTCTCAACAAAGCGAGATACGTCAAAGCCCTTTCTCAAGAAGTATTAAAGGGGTTAAGCTTATACAAGCTCGAAACCCTTTCAACAAGAGAACTTTATGATGTGCTAACATCGCTTAAAGGCATAGGCAAGTGGACCGCCGAATTAGCTTTGCTCATAGCTTTCAAGAGGTGGGAAAGCTTGCCATCAGATGACCTAGGAATTAGAAAAGCTTTCGCTAAGATAATCTTTAACAAGCCTATAGCTTCAGCGCAAGAAGTCGCAACTTACGCTGAAAGATGGGGTATGTATAAGGGGCCCATAGCTTACTACCTGCTCATTTATTATGAAAAGTTCCTCAGACATCAATAGAGCCCGGATACCATAGGTGTAACAAAAGTCTCCATAAAGGCTGCGATAGCTAACAACGGTATGCCTACGACAGTTAAAGAAGCTAAGTCAAGCTTAATTAAATCACGTAAACTAACTTTAGCTCGTGAAGAGATCTTAAAAACTCTCTTTAACACGCATAACCCTAAGTTTAGTCCAAAAGCTGCAGCTATAACAAGAGCGGCTACTTCAAAAACTCCATGCGTAGCTAAGGACAAGAAAGCTGTAGACGCTCCATGTTCTTCAGCTAAAATCTTGCCGACAACACCCACTACAAAGCCATTAAGAATCACTACGATAGCCGAGGGAAAAGCTAGCATTATGCCAGCGAAGTAAATCAAATACATAGTTAGCGAGTTCTTAACCAACAGAAACACCATAGTGCTTAAGCTATACGGCTTATACAGCTTAGCAAGCTCTTTAATAACTTCTATAAGCTTAGCTGAAGCGCTAGCTTCTTCAACTGGACTAGCTGTCAAGCCTACGTGTATACCATATACAAATAAAAACGTAGCTAGTAGAATGAGCCATAAACGCGACCTTATCGTTTCATAAGCTTTAGACATAGCAGGTCAAGTCTCCTCAACATTTTTCTTTAACGCCATAAGCTTTAACCATATCCTCCTTTCTCCCAATCATCTTTCCAACATGTGTATAATCTCCGATAACCCTAAAGCCTCTCTTACGATAAAATTTTAAGACCTCTTCATACCTCGGATTCCTCTTATTAACAGTTATCAATAAGCCCAAACATCCTCTAGCCTTAAGCCTACGCTCAATCTCAGACAACAACAAGCTACCAATGCCTCTATTTTGGTAATCAGGGTGAACTGCTAAATGGTGAACATGGCTAAACTGGACATCATATGTGCTGACAACAGCTCCGACAACCTTTCCATCAACTTCAGCGACTAAAAAGAGGTCAGGCTGCCTTTTAGCTTTAAGCTCATAAATCCACTTCCTATCCAATGCCACCTGCTTAGTAAGCTTCCAAAGCTTGTAGACTTCATAATAGTCCTCTGGTTTAAACTCTCTTATAACAACGTTCACAGCAATCAGCTCCTCTAAGCAAACCTTTACTCTAAGAGTTATTCTCCATAGAAATAGGTAGTGTTCAGCCTTGAAAGCGGAGAAACTCGCAAATCCATGGCTTGATAAGCTCAGGCCATACTATGAAAAACCTTTACCAGCTGATGTTATTAAGCTTGATTTAAGCGAAAACCTCTACGGGCCCTCACCAAAAGTCTTCGATGTGGTTTTCGCAAACTTAGACGCCATTGGGCAGTATACCCGCTTAGATCACGTCATAGAGCTTAAAAACGCCTTATCGAAATATACAGGCTTAGCTGTCGAAAACATCTCCGTCTTCCATGGCGCTGATGCGGCATTAGATTGTGTATTAAGATGTTTTACAAAGCCTGGAGACAAGGTAGTAATTCATCAGCCAACATATCCAGTTTTCATAAGCTTTGCGAAAGCCTTTGGCGTAGAGGTCATCGACGTTTATCTGAAAAAGCCAAATTTCACGCTAAGCTTAGATGAAGCAATACCGGCATGTAGAGAAGCTAAGGTGGTTTTCATATGTAATCCAAATAATCCGACGGGCAACATAGTGATAAGCGCGAACGAGTTGAGCGAGCTTTTAAAGCTTGACATAATGGTAGTCATCGACGAGGCATACTATGAATTCTCAAAATACACCGTTGCGCACATGGTAAGAGACTACTCAAATCTCATTGTAATAAGGAGTTTTTCAAAAGCCTTTGGATTAGCTGGTTTAAGGGTAGGTTATGCCCTTGCAGCTGAAGAAGCGATTAACATCCTAGAAAAAGCCAGGATACCCTATGAGATAAGCATTTTAGAGTCAAAGGCTGCGATAGCTGCCTTAAGCGATCTGGAGTACCTTGAGCAGGTAGTCAGTTCCTGTATTGAAGGTAGGGACTTCGTGTACCGTTCACTACTTGAGCTAAGCGATGTGAAGCCATACGAGTCGCGGGCAAACTTCTTAATGTTCAGCCTTAAGCGAGGCGATATTAAAGCTCCTAAGCTCGCAGAACACCTGCTTAACAAGTATAGAGTGGCGGTAAAAGACTTATCTCGCTTTAAAGGGCTTGGCGAAGAGTATTTAAGAGTAGGTATAGGGAAGATGGAGCACAACAAGATCTTCGTAGACTCGCTTAAAGCGGCGTTAGCTGAACTACGGTGAAGAAACGTGAAAGTTCTATTCTGGGACGCTAGAGCTGGGGAAATGAAGGTTAAAGTTGAGACTCAAGATGACCTTTGGGTACTTTACAACGTCATAGAAAAGGGAGACGTGGTATATGCTAAGACTACGAGAGAGCTGAAAAGCGAGAAAACTGGTAGTAAGAGGAAAAGCATGGTTTTAGGCATAAGAGTTGAGTGGGCTGAGTTTCAGCCGTTTACTACGAGGCTTAGAGTTCACGGCATAGTTATAGAACACCCAAAGGAATACGAAGTTCATGGGCATCATACGGTAAACGTGGATATCGGAGATGAGCTTAAGATAATCAAAGAAGAGTGGGCTGAACATCAGCTTGAGAGGATAAAGAATGCTGTTGAGAAAAGCAGGTTGGGCGTTATTTTAGTAGCCTTGGACGATGAAGATCTCGCAATAGGGCTACTACACGATTATGGTGTTGAGCCAATAGCTGAATCAAAGCTAAGCTTGCCCGGGAAGATGGATCCTCAAGCTAGGTCGCAAGCTTTAGAAAGAGAGCTTTCCAATGTCATAGGCATGTTGAAGGAAATATGCTCAAGACATGATATAAAGGTCTTGATAGCTGCAGGGCCAGGTTTTTGGAAAGACTTGTTAGCTGATAAGCTTAGAGAGGGACTAAAGGAATCTAAGGTAAAGGTATACGTTGAAGATGCCTCAACAGGCGGCATGAGAGGAGTACATGAGGCCTTAAAGCGAGGGGTGGCTTTAAAGGTATTAAGAGATTTCAGCATTGTTGAGGAAGAAAGCTTACTAAGCGAGCTTCTCGAGAAAATAGCTACTGATCCAGATAAAGCAGTCTATGGGCTAGATCACGTAAAGAAAGCGTGTGAAGCGAATGCTATCGAAAAGCTATTGGTCCTTGACGAGCTCTTAAGATCACATGAAGAAAGTCTTAGACGTGAGGTTGAGGACTTAGTTAGACATGCTGAACAGAGGAAAGCTAAGATAAAGATCTTTAGTTCAAGCTATGAAGCAGGTCTCCAACTCAAAAACTTAGGAGGAATAGCAGCTCTGCTAAGGTTTAAGCTACCAAGTTAAGAGCGTTCTCTGCTTCTTAGCATATTCTACAGCTAAGTCAGGTTTATCTGAAGCAAAACCGTCGACGCCTAGCTCTAACGCCGCTATAATCTCCTCAGGCTTATTCAATACCCACGTGTACACCATAAGCCCTTTCTCATGAGCTTTCTTAACAACATGTTCTGTTAACGTCATATAGGACGGAAGCAGCACCTCAGCCTTAGCTTTAACAGCTAAGTCTGCGGGGTCTACTGGTTCGCATGTGAAAATAATTCCCGTCTTCGACTTAGGCGCTAAATCCTTAACCTTAGCAATAGATGTATGGTAAAACGATATGAACACCACATCCCCGAGCATATCCCTATCAATAACCTCTTTGACAACCCTATCTTCGATGCCTTTCTCCTTAATTTCAATGAGCAACATAGACTTACCCTTAACGAAGTCTAAAACTTCAGATAGTAGTGGTATCTTCTCCCCCATGCCAGCATCAAGTCTTTTAAGCTGGTTTAGCGTCAAGTCCTTAACCTTTCCCTTACCATTTGTAGTTCTATCAACGGTTTCATCGTGTATAACTACTAAAGCCCCATCTTTACAAGCCCTAACATCCACTTCAACAGCGTCTACGCCAAATGTTAAAGCTCTTGCTAGACTCCTTAAGGTGTTCTCAGGTTCATAGGCTTTTGCTCCTCTATGACCTATAACAAACACCATAGGCCTACCTTACCTCAAAAACAATTTTCTCAAGACCTCCAACTTTATCGCCTTTCCTAGCCCAGATGAAAAGCGCTCTATCGCCTACAATTTCGTAGTCAGTAGGCACGTGAACTTCAAGAACCTTTGCTCCCTTAGGAAAAAGCCACACGACCTCATAATCGTATTCAGCGACCTCTTCCTCAGATACGTTTTCAAAAACGTTAACTCCCCTCTTAATCCTCCCTTTAAACCATATCAGCCAAGTTATATAGGGTACCTCTCTTAAACCTCGATGCTCCATATCAACGCTTAAAACCCTCGGTCTAACGCGTACGCCGTTAATCTTCACAACTTCAGTATCCAATAGCTCTTGCATTCCATACATCAACCTAAGCATTTCTCTAAGATACTTCTTTTCATCAGCATAAACCAGCTTAGCGTAATAGTTACGTGGGTCATAGTAGTCATAGGTTAAAAACTGATGAAACTCCCCCCTTCTTGATACGCTGAAAAAGCACTGCGCGTGAAGAGGCTTGATGCTTTTCAAAGCGAAACACCTTAGCTAAGCTTTAGTTTACGTGGAGACTAAAAGCCTATCTTGAACAAGAGGCGTAGGTCTTGTCAGGTGTAATAGAGGTTGGAGATGTCAAAGTCGAGTTAATATGGTTTGACAGCCTAGGGGCGAAATCATCCACAACATTAGTCACGACACCAGATGTCAAGATCTTGATAGATCCTGGAGCAGCTGAGATGCAGCCAAGCTACCCATTATCATGGGATGAGAAATACCGCTTACTACAAGAAGCCTTAGAAGCTATTATCAGAGCTTCTCGGGAAGCTGATGTCATAACAGTAACCCACTATCACTACGACCACCATCTGCTGCCTAAAGACTTCAAAGAGGTCTACGAGGGCAAGCTCTTGTTAATAAAAGATCCCAATAAGTGGATTAATGAGTCGCAATGGGATCGTGCTAGGCTGTTTCTCACACAGCTAATCGAAGTTTTTACAGGGAGCTTCGATGAAAACATGCTTTATACCGAGACTCAAAGCTTTGAATTAAAAGATCCTCTAGAAGAGCTTCCAATAGCCGCCTCAAAAGACTACGGGGACTACAACGCAAGGAAACGCGAACTACTTGAAAAGGGGAGAGCGTGGCTTAAGAAGTTGCATGAAAAGCTTTGGCAAAAAGGACCATGGTGTAAGGAGGTCGAAGTGAAGGATAAATTTAAAGTTGTTTTTGCCGATGGGCTGTCATTCAAGTTTAGTAATACGGAGCTCCGCTTTACCAAGCCCTTCTTCCATGGGGTTGAATACGATAGAGTAGGATGGACCCTCTCAATTGTAGTAGAACACCCCCACGCCAAGATAGTACACTCCTCAGATCTGCAAGGACCTGTAATCGAAGACTACGCTAAGTGGATTATCGACGAGAACCCAGACATCCTAATACTTGATGGTCCCCCGACCTACCTGCTGGGCTACATGTTCAACAACATAAACTTGCGAAGAGCAGTTCAAAACACGTGCAAGATAATAGAAGAGACATCAACCAAGCTGATAATCTATGACCACCACCTCACGCGGGACAAGCTATACCCAGATAGAGTGGCTGATGTCTACGCTACTGCAAACAAGCTAGGCAAAAAGGTGTTAACAGCAGCTGAGCAAATGGGTAAAAAGCCCCTAATTTTAACTATCGAGAGCTAACGCTAGCTTCACGCTTACTTGAAAGAAGCATTCGATGACTTCTCATGATCAACAAGCTTTCAACCCAGAAAATAGCAGCAGATAAACCCGCTACAAGTGAAGCTAAGTAGCCGATTGGAGGCTGGAAAAACAGCAAAAAGCCAGTACACAATATGGTGAAGAAAATCGCGTAAGGCACTAGCCTAGGTATTTGAAGCCCTAGGATATTGGCGTAAAGCGCTAACGGACCAATTGAAACCCTCTTAGAGATCACGTAAACGCCGCCTGGAAGCTTCTCTGCTATACCCAAGTTTACAAGCTTGTCGAGGTGATAAAAGGCGGTACTAGGGCTTTTCATGCGTAAAGCCCTTTGAACCTCTCTTGGTGAAACCTCGCCTCTACTAGCTAGCAGTAAGTAGACGCGAAGCGTAGTGCCCTTAAGCTCAGCTAAAAGCCTGTCTTCCAAACCATCTCCCATCAAGTGTTACCTAAGAAAAGCTATCACTTCAAAGGAGATATTTATCCACTAGCTGTTCGAAACTTTAGAACACTCGGTCTAAACAGTAGGGGTAAAAAGCAGCCTAAAACTAGATTTTCCTCAGAAAAACAATGAAGATCTTAACAGCTATGCTATTAGCTTCGCTAATGATAGTAGCGTTTAACCAGCAGCTACTAACTTTATCAGTCGACGTAGAGCCAAAACTTGAAGCTGCACAATACGAATACTACGTAGTAGACCTTAGCACGCGTGAGGTATTCGCATTGTTGAAAACCCAGGTTTCGCAAGCCAGCTTTAAGCTACCTCCAGGAAGCTACGTAGTTTTTGTTAAAGTTGTGCGCCCAGAAGTTAAGCCAATGTCCAGTTTTATTCAAGTGGAGTTGACAGAAAGTAAGCAGGTCAAAGTAGACTTAACCATCCCAACCTTCCTTGCTTACACACCAGCAGCTAAAGAAGAAGTTTCTATACCAGCTCCATCTGAGCTTACAATAAAGGTGTTCTACTCAAACGGCTCACCAGCCGAAGACGCAGTCATTACTATAAAATCTCTAGTAGATGCTCATGAAGAGACAATCGTTGTTGGAGAGGAAGGCGTAGCTAAGGTACCGAGGCAGATGACCCCTATGTTCGTAATAGCGTCAAAACAAAATCTACTTTCTTCGCAAAAACTGGTTATGCCGGGTGACGAAGTCGTAACTTTAACATTAGGAGAAGTAGGTCAAGCTGAACTTCTCACCAGCGAAGTGATTCACGAATTCGGTTTAAGGACGTACTCCCCAACCTACTTAGCTATAAAGACAGGTTCTCTCATCGCCATAGCCGCTGTGGCTGCCTTATTCGTCGGGTTACTGCTAAGAAGGCATCATTAACTTTTTAAGTGTGCTGTGAAAGGAAAGGTTTATATTCACAACGCTAAAGGGTTTTCGTGGTGGTTAAAGCTGCGAATAGACTGCTGTGAACTTAAACTCCCTCCATCAGCAAAACTAGTTTTATCAACCTTAAAAGACTCGGGACCACTAACTCAAAAAGGCTTAATTGAGAAAACAGGCTTATCGCCTCGTACAGTTAAAAATGCTATCAAAATCTTGAGACAATGCGAGCTCATAAAGGAGATACCTAACTTCAAAGACCTAAGGATTAAGATCTACGCATTTTCAAATAAATCTCCATGTGAAAATAGGGCTGAACAACGTGTCTTGCTAATAAATAGGCAACGAGGTATATCCCCTATATCCAGATAAGTCTAGGAACACGTGCTTAAAGCCGAGAGCTTTAAGCCTTGAAACAACTTCTTCAACAAGACTTACATTAGCAAATTTATCGAAATCCTCTTTCAAAACTTCTATTTTAGCAACATCGCCTAAATCACGTACTCTCAAGAGTTTTAACTGCATAACCTCCTTAACAGTTGCCTCGGCTTTCAAAATTCTCTTAAGCCTTTTCAACGTAATCTTTGTGCCTTCAGGAATTCTCGTAGCTAAACACGTTTCAGGAGCTTTATTCCAATTAGGGAGACCTAGAGATTGTGCAAGCTTCCTAATATCCACCTTTGTAAAGCCAAGCTCAGCTAGTGGGCTTAGAACACCCTCCTCCTTTAAAGCACGGATTCCAGGCCGTTCTAAACGCATATCATCTGCGTTTGTGCCATCAACTATCACTTCAAAGCCCTTATCTCCAACATACTCCTTCACTTTTTTCATCATTAGCTTCTTACAATAATAACACCTTAATGAATCGTTTTTCACAAAGTTCTTTTCATTGAGCAGCTTTAAGCTTAAAACTTCATGTCTAAACCCTATTCTCCTTGCTACTCTCTTCGCATCCTCAATTTCCCAAGGATGGTGTACTTCAGTTCGCACTGTTACCGCTAAAACTTCATCTAACACGGTATTAGCTACGTATGCGAGTAATGTGCTATCAACTCCTCCAGAAAAAGCTACAGCTACTTTATCACAATGTCTTCTAAGCCAAGACGAAAGAGAGGAAAGATCCTTCAAATGTATCCGAGAACTATAAGGCGAGAATACGGATATAAATAGGATTATTTCCTTGCTTAAAAAATGTTAAGGTAAAAGGAGGTCCGTTCTTAAGCCGCTTTTCGCTTTTCAGTTATTAGCCTGACAACTTCAGGAACAGCTGCCGAAGCGTCCTTAGCCCAAGTATCTGCACCTATCTGCTTAGCAAATTCCATGCTCGTAGGGGCTCCACCTATGATTACTCCAACCTTGTCTCTTAGTCCTGCCTGCTTTAACAGCTCAATGACTTTAGGCATGTTGACCATAGTCGTAGTCATCAACGCCGACATTCCTAAAACGTCTGCATTATGCTCCTTGATGGCTTCGACAAACTTTGGTAAAGGCACATCTCTACCTAGATCTACCACCTTGAAGCCCGCAGCATCAAGCATTATCTTAACTAGGTTCTTGCCGATGTCGTGAATATCCCCTTCCACAACGCCTAGGACTACGGTGCCTGTTACCCTGGACTTATCGACCTTTATGTGCGGTTTAAGCACCTCAATGGCAGCGTACATCGCCTGCGCTGACAGCAAAATCTCAGGAACGTACATCTCCCCTGTTTCATACTTATGGCTCACAATTTTCATGCCCTCCGCGCATCCACTCATAATAGCCTCGTAAGCGTCAATGCCCGCCTTCAAAGCTTCCTCAGCGTATTGCCTGCACTTATCTTCATCTCCCTCAACGACTGCATCAGCTAACTTCTTTAAAATCTCCTCCTTGCTAGACACCATAGCCACCTCTTACTTCTTACTTTATGTGATCATATCTACCATAAGTTTTAGCAACTCTAACCAGAGCTTCAACGTTTTCAGCTGGCATACCAGCAGGTGTTAGACAACCTGAAGCTAATACAAATCCTCCGCCTGCGGCAGCATCGTCAATAGCCTTCTTAGCCTCTGCTTCAACGTCGCTAGGCTTACCAAAAAGCAACGTCTTTCCAGGGCTCACATTACCCATTAAGCATACCTTATGACCGATAAGCTTCTTAGCTCTAGCTAAGTCAACTTTCTCATCGACGCTTATAGCGTGTGGACCTGCTTCAGCCATTAAGTCAATTCTATCGTTGACGTTGCCACATATGTGTAAGAAGACCTTAACTCCCGTTCTACGAATTTCCTTTATCTCCTTCCTCAAGTATGGGTGTACAAACTCCTCGAAATGCTTTCTAGACAACATGTCACCTGAAGATACTGGATCTGAAACCCATATTATGTCAGCACCGGCTTCGACAACTGCATTGGCGTAAACAATTAAGCTCTCTAAGGCAATTTCCATAAGCTCTTTAAGCTCATCAGGTCTCTTCTTAATATCTAACATTGCAGCTTCCGTGCCCCTCAACATGCACGTGTGCCTAAACACTGCTTGCACATAGCCCATTACCGGGATATCCATCTTCTTACAAATAGCCTTCATGATTTGAGTCCCTCTGAGAATTAACGGTAGCCTTCCATCCCTCCATGGATTTGGAATCCTAAGCTTAGGCAAATCTGTCTTATAGTCACGTACCGCTGGGACAGCAACTGATGGTGGGGCATCCTCGGGGATGTGGAGCTTACTACCCATAGCTTCGGACTCCGCGTGAACAGCTAGCATGTCTAAAACCATGTCATAGCCAAACTTCTTAATGCACCATACTTGGCTATAGGCGTAAAGCTCCGGGTTCATTAGCCCGTCAATGAACTTAAAGCCAAGCTGTCTAAGACACCATTCCCTATTAAATGGTGTAACAGGCACACGATCAGGTTTTTTCAGTTCAAAAGCTGTCATCAGCCTATCATAAGATGTCATCTCATCCTTTGGAAGCTCTTCAGCCGACAAACCCCTTCACCTAACAGTTTTCTTAACGTATACTCCTATTAAAAACTTTTAACTACATCCATAGGGGGCTGAAATTAAATTTGTAAACTAAAGCGCAGCTTACAGCTATTTTTAAACCTGGACAACTTATCCAGATAAAGCCTGTAGGTAAGATAAAGGCTTTAAACTTGCGAGCTTAAAGCTACGTAGAATTTAAGCTTAGAGGCGATAAGCAACGGGCGAAGCCCCCATATTAAGCATTCTAGTTGAAAACGTTAGTAAGGTGTATAAAAGTGGTGTGGTTGAAGTTAAGGCGTTAAGCTCTATTTCTTTAGAAGTTTATAAAGGAGATCTCATAGCCATAACAGGTCCTTCAGGTGCTGGCAAAACCACATTGCTAAGGATAATTAGTGGACTAGAAACCCCCACATCAGGCAAAGTCATAATAGATGGTCTAGACATAACCAAGCTTAGTGCCTTTGAGGTGGCATGGTTTAGAAGGCGTAAGATAGGCTTTAAGCCACAAGAAGCTCTACTCATACCTAGTTTAACGCTTTTACACAATGTCGCTTTACCACTATTGCTAGCAGGCTATCCCCTAACGAAAGCCGAAGAAGCAGCTAAAAACCTCCTCACTAGACTTGGCTTAGGAGACAAAGTTCACAGAAAGCCAAATGAAGTAAGCGGTGGAGAAGCTGAAAGAGCATCTCTAGCTAGAGCTTTGATAGGCGAACCCCCAATACTAATATTGGACGAGCCGACAACACACTTAGACGAAGACACGGCTAACATGGTGCTTGACCTCTTAAAGGAGCATAATGAGAAAACTAAAGCCACAATGGTTGTAGCTACGCTAGATGAAAAGGTTTTCGCGATAGCTAGCCGCGCCTACTACATGAAGGGTGGAAGGCTAATACCTAAATCAAGCTGACTTCAACGCTCTAGCGCCAGAGCTTCTAGCTCTCCACTCGACAGCAAAAGACTGAATCTTATAAGCCATGTTACGCGCTAGTACGCTCTTTTCACCAGTGAAGATTAAAGCCCCGTGACCTGTCATCCGCTCCCCTATAACAGATCCAGATAACAGCTTAGCAGATATTGATACAAAACCCCTGCTCGTTTCATCCTTAAAGCTCGCCTCGATCTTAACCTCAAACAAAGGTAAGCTACTATCATGGGCGAAGACAACCTTAGGATCTCCCATAAGCGAATACTCAGCAGCTGCTCTACCAATATAGCGAACTTTAGCTACATACTCCTTTAAAATACCTTCATCAGTTGTGGTAGCCTTCTTATCATATCTTAAAAGCACCATATCTCCTCTCTCGTTAATCTTCCGAGTAACGTAGTCTACGAGGTCATCAAACTCCTTCGCATTAACCATAATTAAGCTCTCAACACCGCCGACCTCGCTCCACGCTCTTCTCTTAACTAAGCCGTACTTAAACCCCCTAATAGACGGGTAGATGCACGAAGCTAAACCTAAGCCTAAAGCTAAAAGCAGCGCATGAAATACTTTAACGCCAGAAACGTAAATTGGTGCAACTAAAGCTGAAGCCATGGTCCCTACAATAAAACCCAAGAAGCTTAATATCGACATGTCCAAGGCAAAGAAGTTGAACAAATCCATTGGGCTTGCGCCATAAACTATCAAAGCGTCAAAAAGCCCCTGACTTTCATAGAGTATTGAGAAAGATGCATTAAACGTAGACAATGTAGCTGCTGCTATGAGTACTAATGCTAAGAGGAAGTTAACTTGAAGCAACACAATAAAAGATGCTACAGCAATAGAAACAGATATCACTGTAAACGCGGATCTAGCAAGCCGATATCTAAGATGTGACAACGCTAATAACATTAACGCCTGAGTACCGGGATGAAAGCTCTTAGAGAAAAGCTCTTTCAAAAACCCCTTACCAGTGCTCAAAAATAACCATCCCCTTTTTTCCAAGATAAACGCCAAGCCACCCACCTTATATCCTTTTATATACCTGCAATACAGAAGTACTTGAATCAAATTGTCTGAAGCCTTTAAGATCTCAAGTACAAGCATACCCAAAGCCATATATGAGATTGTCCAGCATAACATTAGGCTATGGCGCCTATATGAGAGGGCTACGTTAATAGCAGGTCATATGGCACCTTTAGTCACAATTGCTATAGTGACATATTGTCTAGCGACGTTCACTATACCCTATCCACTAACACCTCAAAAACTACCGCTTACTTCAAGCGAATCACTAGCCCTAATACTCGGCATAGTAATAGCCTTCATATCGCATGAGCTATCACACATAGCAATACTAGCAGTACACGGAATTAAAGCCACAGGTTTTGGAATTGTCATCGGTTCATTAATAGGAGGCTATGTTGAAGCCACTTTTCCAGAAGAAAAGCTTAAAGAAGTTAAAAAACCGTTTTACGCAGCTGGCATAGGTATTAACCTGATAATGGGAGCTCTTTTCCTAACACTTTCGCTAGCTTTTAAAAGCAGCGAGCTTGCCTTATTATCAGCAATGAACATTTGGTTTGTAGTAATAAACTCCTTTCTAGGAGGGCCATTTGACGCTAACATGCTTTACGAGGATTACTTCGCTGAAAACCCATTATTAGCTAAAATACTTAGGTTCATCCCACTAGCAATATGGATTCTAATATTCATAGTTCAGCTGGTTAAAACTTTATAAATTTAAAGCCCAAAAATACCCCATTTAAAATACGGATTTATAAGTAATCCTTTAAAAACGTTAAGAACCTAAGAAGTCATTATTAAACAACTTAAATTATCTAAGGATAGCTGAGGTGTCG
>Ga0180301_10000180_pt1 | contig 47190 bp, 49 predicted proteins | sample GuaBasSediGuay16_FD_121797 | JGI IMG/M metagenome (GOLD analysis project Ga0180301, IMG submission 121797) | Subseafloor sediment microbial communities from Guaymas Basin, Gulf of California, Mexico - Guay16, Core 4569-2, 12-15 cm | ecosystem: Environmental > Aquatic > Marine > Hydrothermal... | reverse complement strand
TGTAATAGTTGCGGATGAAATTCATTTAATTAATGATCCTCATAGAGGACCAACCTTGGAAGTAGTTTTATCTAGACTAAAACAGGTAAATCCGAATGCGCAATTCTTAGCTTTGAGCGCAACGATAAAAAATGCAAAAGAAATAGCTGACTGGTTAAATGCCAAATTAGTGCTAAGTAACTGGAGGCCAGTGATTCTAAAAGAGGGAATATTTGACGGGGAGGTAATAGAGTTTAATGATGGTACTATAAAAAGACCTAAAATATTTGACAGAAATCCTGTGGTATCGTTGGCCATAGACACAGTATACGAAGGTGGTCAATCTCTCGTTTTCCTCAACACTCGTAGATCGGCCGTAAGTATAGCAACAAGAATAGCAAAAATTCTACCGAAACTTTTGTCAAAAACGCAGCAAAGAGCACTTGCAGAAGTAGCTGATGAAATACTGAGGAAGGGGACTAGAACACAGCAAAGCGAGAAACTTGCCGAGTTAGTTAAACGAGGAGTCGCCTTTCACCATGCTGGACTACATTATGAGCATAGAAAAGTAATTGAGAATATTTTCAGACAAAATATCATCAAAATAATATGTGCAACACCTACCTTAGCTGCTGGAGTAAACCTTCCAGCCAGACGCGTCATAATAAGAGATTATTATCGCTATGAGTCAGACCTAGGACGCTACCCTATTCCAATACTAGAATATAAACAGCAAGCGGGAAGAGCAGGAAGACCGAAATATGACAAATATGGGGAAGCTGTGTTGGTAGCTAAAAGCGAAGAAGAAAAGAAACAACTTTTCGAAACCTATATATTCGGCGAGCCCGAAAGAATTTGGTCAAAACTTGCAAATGAGCAAGTACTTAGAACACACGTGCTCTCAACTATTTCTGCGGGTTATGCAAACAGTGAAGAATCTCTCTTAAAATTCATAAATGAAACATTCTACGCTTACCAATATGACCCCGAAAATATAAGATCCGTTATAAGAAAGATTTTAAATTTTTTAATTACCGAAGAACTATTAGTGGAGAAAGAGCAAGTATTTCTACCAACATCCTTAGGTAAAAGAACATCTGAACTTTACATCGACCCCCTTACAGCCGTAATTATACGTGACGCCCTAATAAATGCTGAAAAAGAAAAAACCACTACATTATCTTTCCTTCACTTGATTTCACATACTCCTGATATGGTAAAATTATATCTTCGACGCAAAGACTATCAAAAATTCATGGAAATTGTAGACATGCACTACGATGAATTTCTAGTTAAAGTACCAGATTACTTAACACAAGCTACTGAGTATGAATGGTTCCTCTCAGAGATTAAAGTAGCCCAACTTTTACAAGATTGGATAGATGAAAAAACAGAAGATGAAATACTCGAAAACTACGGAATAGGATCAGGAGACCTCCTAAGAATAGTCGAAACAGCAGACTGGCTCCTTTACGCTACCGAGGAAATAGCAAAAATAATTAAACGAGCCGACCTAATCTCAGAAATATGGAAAATAAGACAAAGAGTAAAACATGGCGTAAGAGAAGAACTACTAGAACTGGTTCGTTTAAAAGGAATTGGAAGAATCAGAGCAAGAATACTTTACAAGTACGGTTTCAAAACCATATTTGACCTACAAAAAGCAACAGTAAAAGAACTACTATCCCTACCATTAATTGGACCGGAAATCGTGAAAAACGTAAAGAAACAAATCGGCGGAGAAATATCCGAAGGCGACACCTTACTACTGAAGAAAGAGAAGAAAAAACAAAAAAGACTAACAGACTATGGTTAGCATCCTCTTAAACCATATTATAAATTTCACAAATAAGCCTTAACTTTAATGGGTGAAAAAAGTGGAAGATAAAAAATACTTCCTAATTCATCCAATCGATTATCGATACGGCAGCTATGAAATGAGAAAAATCTTTAACAGAGAAAACTGGCTTCAAAAAATGTTAGAGGTAGAAGCAGCACTGGCAAAAGCCCATGCAGAAGTCGGAAACATTCCAAAGGAAGCAGCAGAATACATATCAAAAATGGCGACAATAAAACACGTAAAACTTGAAAGAGTAAATGAAATAGAAAAAGAAATCAAGCATGAAACAATGGCGGTCGTAAAGGCTCTCACAGAAGTATGCGGACCGTACGGAAAATATATACACCTAGGGGCAACTAGTTCGGATATCTTAGATACAGTAATGGCTCTGCAACTCAAAGAAGCCATCAACATAATTGAAAACGATCTCATCGAAATAGCACACCTACTAATAGATCTAGCGGAAAAAAACAAAGAAACTATATGTGTGGGACGAACCCATGGACAACATGCAGTACCCTACATATTAGGCCATAAATTCGCAATCTGGGCAAATGAAATCAAACTACACATAGAAAGACTAAGACAATGTAAAGAAAGGGTATGTGTTGGAAAAATGAGCGGAGCGGTGGGAACACAAGCTGGATTCGGACCAAATGCTCTAAAAATACAGGAACTAACCATGAAACATTTAGACATAAAACCTGCAGAAATATCTTCACAAATAGTACCAAGAGACAGATTGGCAGAATTTGTATGTCTACTAGCACTGATATCAAGCTCATTAGATAAATTTGGAAGAGAAATAAGAAACCTTCAAAGAACAGAAATCCAAGAATTAGAAGAACCGTTCAGGGAAGAAGTGCAAGTCGGGTCAAGTACAATGCCCCAAAAAAGAAATCCAATAAATTCCGAAAAGATTTGTGGATTAGCAAAAATACTAAGAAGCCTTGCTATTGCCGCGTTGGAAAACGTAGTGATCGAACATGAACGTGATCTCACAAATAGCTCATGCGAAAGAGCAATGATACCAGAGGCATGCATACTCTTAGACGAACAACTAAAAACCATGAAAAAAATACTCAAAGGATTAAAAATTTACCCAGAAAATATGGAAAAAAATCTTAATCTAACAAGGGGACTAATAATGTCCGAAGCAATTATGCTAGCGCTGGTTAAAAAAGGACTAGGACGGCAGGAAGCGCATGAAATAGTCAGAAGATGTGCAATGGAAGCTTATAAGAGAAAAGTAAGCTTCCTTGAGATATTAAAATCCGATAAAATCATTAGAAGTTATTTAACAGAGGAAGAAATATTAGAGGCGTTAACCCCATCTAATTACATTGGAACCGCAAAAATTCAAATAGAGAACATAGTTAAAGTTGTTAAGAAATTTTTACAAATAACGCAGTGATCTCTAACTCAGCAAACATTAACGATGGTCATTCATAATTCAAAGCCGTACCAATTACGGCGGTATGGATAATAACGCTCAAGAATTTAATCATCTATAAAAAGTTGTTCCATCCCTACGGCAAGGTGCCTTTAAGATGGAAATCTAGCCGCAAGAGACCATTTGAATCGATTGCTAATTATCAAGCATAAATTCTTTATACCAATAGCTTTTTTATGCGCATCAAAAACATTTTTTAGGCCCAATAGGATATTTTGGTGTCTTGATGCAGTTTATGGTTGTGACAATAGTTTTACTGCTCTCCGAGGACGCATAAACACTTTTTTAACATTAAATACGTTTGAAGTTTCTTCAACTTCTAAGAATATTTTAGGATTTTTTTATAAAAAATTAAAAACACTTATTTATCGATTCTAGGGTTGAGATACGACAAATTTATAAATAACCATTAGTTATTATGGCACCAAACCAGATTTCGGTGATAAATGACAATTATTAGGTTGATAACTGCTTTAATTCGGCATTAAAAAAGATTTAAAAAATGATATTTGATCGCCTCACCCCAAATAGATTCTAAGATTAGAGAATCAATAAATTAGAAAACTATTTAGGTTGTGTTCAGATTGCAAATGGATACTGTAGCAAAACAAAGAGTTCTTATTTATGATCCGCGTAAATGTTCCGGTTGTAAATATTGTATGATAGCTTGTTCTTTCTACCATTATGGCGTTATTGATTTAAATAAGTCGTACCTGCACGTTTATGAGAATGAAAAAAGACCGGGTAGTTTTATAAACGTTCATTGTACCCATTGTGAGTATCCGCTTTGTGAAGCAGCTTGCCCTGTGGAGCCAAAGGCAATAGTTAAGGACCCTGAAACCGGAATAGTGAAGATAGATAAGCTCAGATGTATTGGTTGTAGAAGTTGCATTTATGCATGTCCGATTTCAATACCCATTTTTGACGAAATGTATGAAGTTTGCGTTAAATGCGACTTTTGTGACGGAGATCCTGTTTGCGCAAAATATTGCACAACAGGCGCTTTAAAAGTCGTATCACGAGAAGAAGCAAAGAAAATAATGGAGGAACTAATCATTGAATGAGGAGACTAACCTTTATCCATGGCGAAAAACTATTAAAGTTCTTCCTAAACCTATTAAAGACTCCATTGCAAATATCATTAAAATAGGACATATTCCAAAGCTTTCTTCGCTTCGAGAGAAAATGAGAAAACAGTTGGGGATTGATCCCATTCCTCCTACAGTCTATCGATTTAAAAATGCACTTTTAGAACTCCATTTACTAGCCAAATTGACTAAATTAGATTTAAAAATAGGTTGGGATTGGGAGAAGGAAAAACCCGAATAGTGGAGGTAGTAAATTGGCTAAAACCTATGCACTATTCCTTGGCTGTTATATTCCAATAGTTCAACCATTTGCTGAAATATCGTTCCGTAAAGTTGCTAGCCAGTTGGGAATTGAGCTTGTTGATATGAGAGAAGCCACTTGTTGCCCAGTTTCTGATATAGTTAGACTTGTAGACTATGATTCCTGGATTAATGTTGCTGCTAGAAACCTCTCAATAGCTGAATCTATTGACAGAGATATTGTAACACTTTGTTTAGGATGTTGGGAATCGCTTCATGATGCAAGAAATGATTTAATTGAAGACAGCGAGTTACGGGAGAAGGTTAATACCAAATTATCTCAAATTGGAAGATCATTTACCGGAAGGTCTGAGGTTAAACACTTCCTACAGATTATGGTAGAAGATGTTGGGCTAAGTAAAATTCGAGAAAAAATTAAACGTCCTTTAACAAATTTAAAGGTAGCAATTCATTATGGATGTAAACTCTTTAAGAGTGAAAATGGGAAGCTTGCAACATATTTTGACAATATCGTTGAAGTTTTGGGTTTAAGAAGAGTGAATTATGGAATTGAACGAGTCTGCTGCGGTTATCCACTAACCCTATACTCTTCTGAAATAGCTATTGAGGAAAGGACAAAGTGGAAGCTTGATGAAATTAAGAAAAGTGAAGCCGACTGTATAGTTGTGGTGTGTCCAGCTTGTTATAATCAATTTGAAAGAGGACAACTTGAACTTAGAAGAAAGAACATACGATATGATATTCCGATTATTCATCTTAGTGAACTTATGGCTTTGGCCTTCGGTTTTTCTCCCAAGGAGATTGGATTAGACAGGCATAGAATACGCTGTGAAGCGATTATAGAGAAGCTGAAATAGGAGTGAAACTAATATGGGGCTGATTGATAAAATTAAGGAAAAAATGAAGGAATTACTTAAAAATGACTATCTTGAGGATAAATCAGACAATTATAATCGATTTTACATCAGAACTAGGTCGAATAGGATTAGAGAAGTAACTAAAATGCTAGTTGAAGAATTTGATGGAAGATTAATAGCAATTTCTGCAAATGACCTCGGCTTTGAAGGCTTTGATCTTATTTATCACTTCGACTTTTCTCACTTCGAAAAGCATTTGCATGTAGCGGTTAAAGTGAGAATCCCACGGAAAAAACCGATAGTAGATTCTGTTTCTGATATTGCCTGGTCCGCAAATTGGGCTGAAAGAGAGCTTATGGATTTAATGGGTATAAAATTCATAGGACATCCTGATCCAAGGAGACTTTTCCTCCCTTATGCCTGGCCATCCGAGGAGGTAGCCTAAGGTGAAGGAAGAAAAAGAAAAGAAAGGCAATGAATGGATTCCTATGAAGGTTGAAAAGGTCTCAGCTCCGGAGTTTATAGTGCCCATCGGACCTTTTCATCCAGCCTTGCTCGAAGGAGAGTTCCTTAGATTAAAGGTTGATGGAGAAAAAATATTGGAAGCGGATATTAAATTGGGATATAATTATAGAGGTATTATGAAGCTTGCTGAAGGGAGGAGCTATTGGAGAAATCTCTATTTGTTTGAAAGGGTTTGTGGTATTTGTTCTCATGCTCACACAACATGTTATACACGCACAGTTGAGATGCTTGGAGAAATAGAAGTACCAGAGAGAGCAAAATACATCAGAACTCTTGTCGCTGAGCTTGAAAGAATTCACAGTCATCTTCTCTGGGCTGGAGTAGGGATGGAACTCATAGGTTTTAGAACACTGTTCATGTATATATGGAGAGAAAGAGAGCATGTCCTGGATATTCTTGAAATGATATCTGGAAATAGGCAACACTATGCCATGAATACTATAGGAGGAGTGAGAAGAGATATCCCCAAAGAGTTGGTTCCTAAAATAAGAGAAAAATTAGCAAGGTTAAAAATTTCACTAGAAAAGCTCACAAGATCCATTGTTGGCGACTCCGTAATTAAAAGACGTACTAAGGGCGTTGGAAAATTAGATAAAAATATTGCAAAGAAAATTTGTGTAGTTGGCCCTGTTGCAAGAGCTACTGGAATTAAAATTGACGTCAGGAAAGATGACCCCTACCTCGCGTATGAAGAAGCATCATTTGAAATAGTAACCGCCGATGACGGCGATGTTTTTTCAATGGTAGCTGTACGATTACAAGAATTATTTCAATCGATTAACATTTGCGAGTATTGCCTCAATATGCTTGAAAAAACAAAAGGCCCAATACGTATTGAGGTTGAAGAATTTCCAATAAAAGAAGCTGTCGGTAAGGTTGAAGCTCCCAGGGGAGAACTTATGTACTATATAGTTTCCAATGGCTCAAACATTCCAGAAAGAGTTAGAGTAAGAACTCCTTCATACATGAATGATTATGCTATACTTTTTATGCTGAAGGATCAGATGCTTGCAGATGCGCCAATCGTGATAGCAAGCGTCGACCCTTGTATGGCCTGCACCGACCGTGCAATTTACATAGAAGATATTAAAAGCGGAAAGAAACGATGGGAGTCCCTCTATAACCTCTCTAAAAAGTATGGGGGTAGGAAAAAATGATAGACCCTTCTATCGCCATCATTGTATTTTTTGCTGCAGCCTTAGTTGCGTTGCTAAGTAAAGTTAATAGAATAATTGGAGATGCTGCTTCCATTTTCTCAACAACATTCGCACTAATAACCGTCATCGTAAATATTTACAGCAGTTTCAAAGGAAACATTCTTCTAAATGCCTTAGGCGTACACATTATGATCAACGGATACACTTCATTTCTAGCACTAGTTGTTTCACTTATAGGTCTCACGGTAACCGTTTTCTCAGTCAGTTACATTAAAGAAGGAATTCCGCGATATCAATTTTTTGTTCTCCTAACACTTGGTTACCTATTTGGGATGGCTTATTCCTGGAACCTACTCTGGCTATTTATATTTGCTGAGATCTGTACTATATGTTCGGCTCCACTTATTGCACATCATCTTGATGCGAAGGCTCTTGAGGGAGCCATAAAATACCTTATAATCCAAACCTTTGCTGCTATATTTACTTTAATTGGAATAGGAATTATTTATAAGCAAGCTTTAGAGGCAGGTTTAGCCGGGATTTCAACTCTTAACATAGATACTCTTGCAGCTGCTAGGGTTTTGTCCGGAAATGTTGGAAAAGTCGGGGTTATCTTGGTATTTATAGGTTTTGCGGCCAAATTTTCGTTAGTCCCCATACATATATGGCTACCCGACGCATCCACTGTTGCTCCGGCTCCAATCAGTTCATTGCTCCACGCTATGATAAAAATAGCAGGTATACCAGCTTTTTTGGTCCTATTTGAACTGGGCTACCTATTTACCGACGCCATAACCTTATGGTTAATAATTTCAGTTCTGGGAGCCATAACTATGGTTATTTGCACATCCCTAGCTTTTGCGCAGCATGACTTAAAACGCTTATTAGCTTATCACAGTGTGGGACAAATAGGCTACGTTATTCTGGGTCTTGGCATTGGTGGGTTAGGTATGGCCTACTTTAAGACTACAGGCGACTTTTACTGGCTTAATATAACGGCTATCGGTCTTACCGCTGGATTCTTCCACCTTATCAATCATACTATTTTTAAATCCCTTTTATTCTTTGGAAGTGGAGTAGTGGAATTTAAAACTAAAATAAAAAACATAGATCAACTTGAAGGATTGTTTAAAACCATGCCATTTACAGGAATTGCTATGTTAATAGGGTCGCTGTCCATCTCTGGAGTTCCTCTCTTTAATGGATTTATAAGTAAGTGGATGATCTATAATGCATGTATAGGTGCAAATGAGCCAATCCTAGCAGCTATAGCTATTTTCTGTTGTGCCTTAACTTTGGCCTCATTCATGAAAGTTTTGTCAACTGCCTTCTTTGGTGGCTCTGTTAAAAATGAAAGTCCTTCAGATGTGCCAAGGAGCATGCTTTTTACGCTCTTTATTTTATCAGCGCTTTGTGTGATGTTTGGCTTGATTCCACAATTGGCAATTAAATACCTTCTCTATCCGGCAACTCTTTCTTTAATGCGCACTTTAGTACCTCAAATAACTCAAAGTACTTTACCCCCAGTTGATTTGAGTATCTCGCTTCTGCAGTTCTCTGGTGGGTTTTGTGACATTTATTGGCTTTTTACACTAATTGCTATGGGCTTATGCATAGGCTATGTGATCTACAGGGTATCACCAGCATACCAGGGAGCCACAAGTGAGGAAAAACTTATGCCATTTACAGGAGGGGCTCTTCAAGACCCCTACATAAACATTAAGGAAGCAATGCCTTCTTCTTCCCCGTTTGAACATTCCTTTAAACCTCTGCTGAATGTTCTTAAGAAGATGCACAATGGCCTCGTAAATCTTTACGTTTCATGGATAGCTGTTTTTGCGATATTAATGTTAACATGTGTATTAATGGGGTGGATTTAATGACTGACGCTTTAAGTGTAATAGGAGGGTACCTTTCTCTGATTACGCTAGGCTTTTTATTTAGTTGGGCAAGTTATTGGTCATTTAGAAAGTTAAGTGCTCGATTTCAATCAAGGAAAGGGCCTCCCTGGTATCAACCGATCGCAGACATAATTAAGCTATTGGGCAAAGAACTATTTATTCCGAAACTGGCTAACAAGACACTTTACGCTTTAGCCCCTATGCTTGCACTAAGTTCAATCCTTACACTTACCTTTCTGATTTCCCCAGGCATTACTAATTGGATTGGTTCTACCTCGTGGGATTTAATTGTAATACTTTATCTTTCCGTTCTCTTTTCTATCACGTTTATTATTTCTGGTGCAGTCTCGGCTTCACCTTGGGGGAAAATCGGAGCTAGTAGAGAAACAGCATTAATATTAAGTGTTGAGCTTCCATTTGCTCTTTCATTACTCGTACCCTCAATAGCTATGAGTCGACTAGGAATATTGTCTCTTTCGTTAAATGATATAATTGCAAATCAAATTAGCGGAAAGGTATTGAACATTTTGCCGAACTGGTTTATCTTTCGCTTTCCTTTTGCCGCTGTAGCTATGTTTGCATGTTTATTGGCTAAAAGCTATATGAAACCTTTTGGAGATATCCCTGAAGCAGAACAAGAAATAATAGCTGGCCCCCTAACCGAATATGGAGGCCCTCTGCTAGGGATATTTGAGTTAGCTAGAATGTTTCGTTTCTACGTTTTCTCAGCCATTTTTGTAGATCTTTATCTTGGTGGTGGCGGCTCCTTTTCCTTCCCATTAAATGTTTTAGTTTTTCTTGCCAAGTGTTTTATCGTCGTGGTCTTAATGACGCTTATAGATGTAATAAATGCAAGATATCGGATCAGTCAAGCATCCAAGTGGTATTTATCCACTTGCTTGTCCCTTTCGCTAGTTGACGTAATACGAGCACTGGTGATGTGAAATGGTGAACGGCAAAAGAGCGTTAATTAAAGAAGCGTTCAAATCTTTATTTAAATGTGTCACAACAAGGTATCCAATGGGTCCACCAACTCATGTCCCCCCAGGCCTAAGAGGACTTCCACAATTTGATGAAGAAAAGTGTATAGGATGCGGAGCTTGCTTCTCTTCATGTTCATCAAAAGCAATTACTATGCTTAATGACGGAGACAAGCGTACTATTCAAGTTTATTACATGAGATGCATATTCTGTGGAAGATGCGAAGAGATTTGCCCGGAAGAGGGAATAAAGCTAAGTGACAAATTTGAACTCGCAACTTTAGATAGGGATAAAGCTTTTGTCACCGTTAGTTTTGACCTTGTTAGATGTGAACGTTGCGGCACACCGATAACCACAACCAGGCAAATAGAAAAAGTGAAGGAGAGAATTTTAGAAGAGATAGACCCCAACGTGAAAGAAACCGTAGAGAGAGACTTAGAGAAATATATGACATTGTGTCCCGAGTGCCGGAGAATCTTAAGCTATGAGCTCAATACAAATACGAGGAAATTTTACTTAAGGTGGTGGGAGAAATGACCGTTTACTTGGACATTTTATTGCTTCTCCTTATTATTGCAATAATAGAGTTAAGCGACCTTACATTAGTATCCCTAATTTTGAGCGTCCAAGGATTATTATTTCTATACGAGTTTGGAATGCTCAAAGTGGAAACTCTTCCTCTCTTCGTATTCTCTGTTGTTATTTCTCCATTTTTAATATACTATCTAACGAAGAGGACAAAAAAGGACGAAGAAGAGCCGTTAATATCAGGTTTCCTTTCCGTTTCTCTTCTTTTAATCTTAGTAGTTGCTGGATACGTATTGTCCAATATTTTTAACCTTTCAAATCTTATTCTTCCATTAGCCTTTGCTGGAGTTTATGGTCTAATTGCAAAGACCGATTTGAGAAAAACAGCTGCTTCGCTCTCGATATTGGCATGTGTTGCCCATTTATTTACTACATCCTTAGGATTTGAAATAGACCTAGTTTTAATTTTCTTGTTCTCTATCCTACTGTTGATCCTACTATATATGGCTGATAAATTGTTTGCCGCCAAAAGATCGTTAAGCACTAGAGATTTGAAGGAATTAAGGTTTTAGGAGGGAACTTGATGGGTATTCTGTCTTGGGCTCGATCTAAATCTCCCTGGGTGGCTGTTCTTCACGCTGGAGGATGCAACAATTGCGATATAGAAGTTCTTGATGTTTTAACTCCTAGGTTTGATGTTGAGAGATTAGGTGTTTTGTGGAAACAGAACCCCCGACATGCTGACATACTTCTAGTTACTGGATGTGTATCTAAACATTCAAAGGTCTTTGTAAAGAGAATATATGAGCAGATGCTCGAACCTAAAGTAGTTGTTGCTGTTGGAAGCTGTGCTTGTAGTGGAGGAATATTTGTTGAGGGTAAAGGACCAGACACAAAAAGTACACATACGATCATAGGTGGAGTAGATAAAGTAATCCCTGTGGATGTTTATGTCCCAGGTTGCCCACCTAAGCCCGAAGCTATTATTCAAGGGGTTGCTTTGGCAATAAAAAAACTCGCAAACATAAAATAGCTCAAACTTTTTTCTAAAGAGTTTCCAACGGCAAGTTTAATTAAAAAGGGTGGTGATAAAATGAGCGAAAAAATCGTTATTGTCGGTTGTGGAGCTGCGGGCGTTTCAGCAGCCTTATGGGCAAGAAGAACAAACAAAAAAGCCGAAATCGTAGTAATAAATCGAGAAAAATTTCCGGAGTACTCTAGATGTGGATTACCTTATGTCATAGGTCAAACCATTTCCGAGCCTGAAAACCTCATCGAACATCCACCATCTTGGTACGATAGGTTTCTAAGGATAAAACTCAAATTGGGATACATCGCTGTAGACTGCGATCCTGATAAAAAAACTCTAGAAGTCACGAATTTAAAACACGAAAAGGTGGAGAAAGAAACCTATGATAAGCTAATAATTGCAACGGGTAGTTCGCCATTCATCCCACCTATAACGAGTGTAGGAAAAAAGAACGTTTTTACGCTCAGAACACTAAATGATGCCATAGAAATAAGAGAGGTTGCAAAAAAGAGTAAAAAAGCTGTAGTCGTCGGTGCTGGGATGATAGGACTTGAAATCGCTGAAGCCTTACATCATCTTGGATTAAAAGTTACCGTCGTAGAACTTCTTCCACAAATTTTACCCCCCGTCCTTGATGCGGATTTCGCAAAAATCGTACAGAATAAAATGGAGGAGCATGGAATCACTGTACTAACTGGGAAGCGTGTAGAGGAAATTATAGGCGATGAAAAAGTTAAAGGAATTATAGTTGAAGGAGAAGAAATATTAGCAGATTTAGTGGTTGTTTCCACAGGAGTTAAGCCAAATACAGAACTTGCTCAAAAAATGGGAGTTGAAATCGGAAAGACCGGAGGAATAAAAACAAACGAATACATGGAGACAAACATAGAGGATGTATTTGCTGCAGGTGATTGTACAGAGACAAAATATCTTGTAACAAATGAACCTATCCTGGCCGCGATGGGAACAGTTGCTGTAAGACAAGGTAAGGTGGCTGGTATAAACGCGGCTGGAGGGAGATCGACCTATCATGGAACAGTTCTCACAAGAACGACCAAGCTTTTCGGGCTTGAAATAGCTTCAGTCGGCCTAACCACCCAGCAAGCAGAGAAAACAGGTGTAAAACCCATAGTTGGAACAATAAGAGGTAAAACAAAGCCAGAATATTTCCCAGATAGCAAAGAAATACATATAAAGATTCTAGTGAACCCCGAGAACGGTCAAATCATCGGCTCACAGATAATAGGCGAGGAAGGAGCAGCTATGAGAATAAATACGATATCACTAGCCTTAATAAAAAAGCTAACAATCGATGAATTTTTATCCTTAGAAACAGTTTACGCGCCACCAGTAGCGCCCGTATGGGATCCACTAACCGTAGTCACCGAATCGGTCATTAGAAAACTAAAGAAGAAAAAGGAGAAAAAACAATAACATATCCTTTTATTATTCCCATGAAATAAAGAAATAAACCTAAATTTTTGCCATAAATTTTCGGAAAATTCTTGTCAGCATCACGACCAAGTGTTAAATATTTTTAAAGTTATATTAGAGTAGGTTTCCCTACGACCCTTGCATGTTTGGTGGGGCCGCCGGGATTTGAACCCGGGATTTAGCCTAGCAGAGAAAAACTCTGCTAGTCCACCAGCGTTTTGGCCTGCTTTTGGGATTTTTGCAGGTCCCCAGGCTGGCATCCTACCAAGTTCTCCGGAAAGCTTTCCGCTTTCCTCTAGACTACGGCCCCATTTTAGTTTTATTCGGGAGTTTTTACAAGTGTCTTGGATTGTTCGCCGGCTGTCGTGTCTGTGTTGTATCTGAAATGTTCAACATTTAAGGTTTATCTTATATCACGTTAAGTTGATTTGGTTTAGTTTCAAGTCTATGTATTTATTTTGCTGTTACCTCTCTTAGTGTGGTATATACTGGTCCCTTTGGTGTTAATTGGCTTCTTTTCAGTTTTACAGAATTGACTTCTATGCTTCCCAGCGTGATATTTGCTAAATCTATTAGTTTTTTTGTTAATACTGGTTTTTTAGTAACGAATTTTACCCTGAAAATCGTACAATGAGGTATATACTGTTTTCCTTCTGGTTTAAAACCTAATTTTCTCAGTCCTTTTTCTATTTGGTCGTATATACTTACAACTTTTTCAGAGCCATCTCCAGCTCCAACCCAAATTACTCTAGGTCTACTAATGCTTGGGAAGGCCCCTATCCCTTTTACAACAAGTTGGAAGGGTTCTAATTCAACTTTTTGCAATATCTTATATATTTCATCTACTTGTTCACTCGTTATGTTTCCTAGGAAACGTATTGTGAAGTGAAGGTTTTGTGGTTCTACTGGCTTCATTTTCGCGGCATTTAAACTTTCTATTTCTTTCTGTATTTGCACAATTTTGCTTATAATTTCGGGAACATCGATGTCGATTGATATAAAAGCCCTAATCTTTTCCATAGTTTTCCCTCTCGAAGTATTTTTGATATGTGGTTTTTAAGGCTTTAAGGGAACTTATTTGATTTTTATATAATAAATTTTTTACGAGGAGAAGGACTAAAAATTTAAAAGGTTTTCAGTTTTCATACTTCAGAAGGAGGTTTACTAAGTGAGCCTCAAATACAGGATACTTTACATTGATGTTTCAACGGGTAAATTTAGAGTTGAAGATTTGGAGGATGACGTTTTAGGCCCCTTAGATGCAGGTATAAAATTACACTTGGACGTTTATCAAAGTTATAAGTATGACGTTTATGATCCGCATAATGTTCTCCTTGTAGGAAGAGGCGCTTTTGCCGGAAGTATGTTTTACGGAAGTCATAGACTCATTGCCGTTTTTAGGAGTCCCCTAACTAGAGGTCTACATGTATCAGCGGTAGGCGGCGCTGCCTATAGTTTTATGAGAACAGGTGTTAATGCAATTTGTATCGAAGGTAAATCTAAACTTTCCTCGTTAATATTCGTAAAAGGAGACCAGAATGGGCAAGTAGATGTAAGTATCGTAACATTAGAGGAAAAGAAACTTTTAGATATATATGCTGGATATAAAGACTTCAAAGGAACCGAGGCTTTAGCATACTATATAATTGACAATTACTGGGATTTTATTAGAGAGAATAGGGTGCGCATGATTCTAGTAGGCCCTGCGGCGGCTAAAACATCACTAGCGGGGCTTTATGTTCCCAGCATAGACTATAATCAGCGTCGAATACTTGTGGAGGATTGGGCTGCTAGAGGTGGAGGGGGAAGTGTTTTATTTAGAGCACACAGGGTAGCGGGAATCATTGGTGGGGGACGCTATCAGCCACGTTTCCCATTAAAGGATATATCAAAGTTCATTGTGGCAGATAGTATTATCGCAGAAGTCCTTGATAAATCTTATATTGAATCACTACGTCTTTCAACTGATAAATATCATTATGCACATGAATATAGAGCTGGAGGAACATTTGGGTCAAATTACCCACATTATCAAGACAAGGTTCCTTTATTTAACTGGAAAATGATATATCTGTCTAGGGAGGAACGCAAAAAACTCTTTAATATTCTAATGGAGTACTTCCATAAACCCTTTAAAAAAGAAGCTATAGATACTGGTAACTGGTTTACATGCGGAGAACCGTGCCCCGTTAAGTGCAAAAAAGTCAGACAGGGCAAGCATGTGGATTACGAGCCATACCATGGAGCAGGCCCAATGATAGGAGTTTTTGACATATACGAAGCTGACAAAGTCATAAGGGAGATCGACTCAGCAGGTTTAGATGCTATAGAAACTGGTAACATTTTAGGGTGGATATTTGAGCTCTTAGAAAGAGATTTGTTAAAGCCGGAAGAAGTGGGGGTCGACACTAAACCCTATTTTGACCCGCGGAGCTATGATGTTAAATATTCTAAACATAATGCTCAACTTGCTGTTAAACTTGTCAACGAAATAATACAGGGAAATAACAGCATACTTAAACTGATTATGGATAATGGTCTTAGGGCAGCTGCTAAGAAATTAGACGAAATGTTTAAAGACAGAGTTGAAAGACAAAATATACGTTTTGAAGACATAGCTGTTTATGTCCCCTACGGAGAAGATGGACATATAACGCCAAACTACTATTGGACTCCGGGAATGATAGCTCCACTATATGTTCTTGGAAGATATTGGACTTATTATGCTAATGTTTTTTCTGATCCAGAATTATACGCATCAGTATCGTTAGATAGAGCGGTGAAAGAATATGCCATGGACAATGCTGGTTGGTGCAGATTCCACAGAAGATTGGCAGAGGAGGTATTAGCAAAGCTTTATCGGGAAGTTTACGGGTTAAATATTGACCCATTTGAACATGCAAAGAAATACTATAGATTATTGGTAGAATATCAGAGTAAAGCAAATGCTTTACCAACATTCTGGGATAGTAAAAGACTATTGGAGTTGATGAAATCAGCTGCATGCGAATTTGAATCAGAAGAATGGTGCAATCAACTTACAAGCAATCTTGGAAAATCTGCAAAAGAGTGGTGGACTCGCTTTACGAAAAAAGTTGAGGAACTATTAGGTATATAAGTATCTGTAATCTAGACAAATAAATTCATGAAGGTGTGAAAATATGCTTAAAGTTAAAATTTTGGGTATATGTGGAAGTCTTAGGCATGGTAATAGCGAATTTTTGTTAAAGAAAGCTTTAGAGGCTGCAAAAAACGTTGCACCGGAATATGTGGAAACAGAGTTTTACACGCTTGCAGGAAAAACAATATATACTTGTGATTTCTGTTTATTGTGTTTAGAGTATAAGGATTGTATGGTTAAAGATGATTTTCATGAACTTAAGGAAAAGTGGTTAGAGGCTGATGGAATAATATATAGTATACCGGTATATCACCTGGGCATGCCAGCTAATCTTAAAGCTTTCATAGATAGACTAGGACAAACTGTTTACGGGTCAAGTGGAGACGTACCTCCCAAATTTATGAAAGTTATAGGTGTGATAGCTCAGGGTACAGATCTTGGTGGTGGAGCAGAACTAACAATGATTCAAGCCATAGTTCATGCACTTGTCATGGGAAGTGTCCCCATTGCGGGAGACGGTCCGGAATCGTATATAGGTGCTTACGGGTGGACAAAGAGATCTTGGTTCACGGACAGTTTCGAGCGGCTACTTGAGCAAAAGGATTTCGACGCAGAAACCACTCTCAGAGCTGCAGAGAGCCTAGGACGGAGAGTCGCCTATCTCTCACTTATAATCAAGAACGGCGCACACTTATTGAAAGATCTGCTAAAGAAGGATCCAAGGTATGATTGGTATTTATCAAAAATAGAAAATGACATAAAGAAGAAATAATAAAACAGACATTTCTAAACTTCTGGAACAGTGCCAATGAAATCGTTAGTCTTCAGTTTATCAAGTGTCTAGGTTACAAATGATATGTGAAAGTAGAGAAAATGATATATTATAGAGAGACAAAAACCAACGAAAATACTTTATAACCTAAAAAGTATCATTTTTACTTTAATTTTTCTATTTATTACAAAAGATTTAAATGGTTTTTGAAGTAAAAAGGAAAAAAGGAGAAAAGAAAAGGATTAATACCATTTAAACACGAGGTGGTCAAGTGACGCGAAAAAACCAGAAATTACGTCATGCATCAGCAAGTGCTGGGGAGATGGACAAAGTAAAAGCAGGTAGCAAAAGGATCAGTATACCTTCCCTAAGGTTGGTGGTTTTGAAACCGGTGGGTTATCCGCTTCGGTCCATTAGTGACGACAGACCTACCTCAATCACAACAGATAATTTAAAGCTCTTTGAGGCATACGCGAAAGAGCAATGGTCAGGTTTTTACGTCAAAGAAGGCGACTTTCTTTTCGACCAATTCATGTTTCCGGATTTTGCGTTTGAAGTGATAAAAGTTTCACCACGTAGTGGAGGTAGAATTAGCAGCAAAACCAAAATTCAACTTGAAATATCTAATATAAGTCCAATTGTCCGTGAAATACCAAAAGTAAAGTTCTCAGATGTTATAGGGCATGAAAAAGCCAAAAATAAATGTAAAATTATTCAAAAATATCTAAAACAACCTGAAAAATTTGGAGAATGGGCTCCAAAAAATATACTCTTTTATGGGCCTCCTGGAACCGGGAAAACAATGATGGCTAAGGCTTTAGCTTCCGAAACAAATGTACCCATTTTTCTGACTAGGGCAACTGATCTCATTGGGCTTCATGTAGGCGACGGAGCAAGAAGAATTCATCAGCTCTTTAGTGAAGCTAGAGAATCTGCCCCCTGTATAATTTTCATAGACGAGCTTGATGCAATAGGTCTAGATAGAAGATATCAATCTATTAGAGGCGATGTTTCCGAGGTAGTCAATGCATTGCTTTCGGAAATGGATGGACTACATCCCAACCTAGGAATCGTTACTATTGGTGCAACAAACGCGCCAGAACTGCTTGACCCAGCTATTAGAAACAGATTCGAAGAGGAAATAGAATTTCCGTTACCCACAAAAGAAGAAAGATATAAAATATTAGCCCTCTATGCCGAACGTTTACCTCTCCCAATAAAAGCTAACCTACGGAAATTATCAGAAGAAACCGAAGGGTTCTCAGGTAGAGATCTAAAAGAAAAAATACTAAAGAACGCTCTACATATAGCAATTTTGAAAAACAAAAAGGTAATTGATGAAAAAATTTTAAAAGAAGCGTTAGAATTTGCAAAAAAACAATTAAAGAAAGATGTATTGACAGGCATGTTCCTTTAATTGGGGAGTGAAGATATTTGAAACTAGTTTTAGGAGTTTGCGGCCTCCCCGCCTCTGGAAAAACTACTTTTATAAATTTTGCTAAGAAATGGTTAAAACTAAAAGGATGGTCTTCCTTTTCCTTAAAAATGAGCTATGCACTATTTAACCATTACAGAGAATTGTTCGAAAAAAAATTTGGTGTGAAAAATTATAAAGAAGTAAAAAGATACATGTTCCAAGAAATAGGTGACGTTGCAAGAAATGAACTTGGTGAAGATGCCATAGCAATTTTAACATACAATTTACTGAATGAGCGTATTAAAGAGCACAATGATATAGATGTAATATTTATTGATGGAATAAGAGATTCAGGTGAAGTTAAATATTTTAACAAGGAATTTAATGACATATTCTATCTAATTGCAATAGAAGCTCCCATAGAAATCCGATTGAAAAGAGTGTTTAAAAGAAGCGAGGGAGAGAAAGATAAACTGCAAGAAGAGGAATTCATACGGAGAGATATCTGGGAAAAAGAAAAATACCAAAAAGTAATTGATGTTGCCGGAAAAATACTAAGAGAAAACACGAGATTTTTTAAAATAGAAAACAACGGAACTAAAGAGGAATTTCGGGAAAAAACAATAAATATCTTAAAAAATATCTTACCGAAACTTAACCCATAATACTCAATTAGTGTGATGAGGTCAACTTATGATAAAAATTAGGGTTGAAACTCCAGTATATCCGACCGAGGACGTAAATAAGGTTAAAAAAGCTGTCGAAAATATCATACCAGACATAGACTGTAAAATAGAGAAAGCAGGTAAAAAAACGTACCTCATAGGTGAAATGAAGGGAACCAAAGGGCTAAAACTCCTTCACAGCTTACTAAGAGACCAAAAGATACTTGATACAGCTCGTTCAATACTTAAAAGAAGCGTAAGCGGAAATACTATAATATTCTATCTCCGTAAACAAGCAGCATTCATGGGTAAGATACATTTTTGTGACGCTTATGCTGAAACGCCTCTTGGTCCCATCGTCGTACAAATTATGGCAGATGATCCCCACAGAGTTATAGATTGGCTTGCACCTCCAACAAAAAGAGGACAACCAATATTTGAAATAGATATTCAAGAAGAATAAGGCACATCAATAGTTAAAAAATCGTAAGAAATGCAACTCTCAGAAAATATTTTTTTGGCTTCTTCCTCTAGTTTTATAACATCTTCTCCAGTATATCTCGGACTAATGTGAAAAAGTGCTAATTTTTTCACATTAGCTTCTAAAGCGATTTTTGCTGCATCTACAGTCGTAGAATGGCCACTTTCAAAAGCTTTTTCCCTCAAATCATAGCTGAAAGTTCCATCATGAATTAAAAGGTCAGCTCCATATGCAAAATTAATCATATCATCACAAGGCCTAGTATCTCCACTATAAACTATTTTTCTACCAGGTCTAGGTTTCCCAATAACTTGTTCTGGACGAATTACCTTGCCATCTTCCAACATAACTGGTTCACCTAATTGAAGTTTTTTCCACAACGGACCCTTCGGTATTCCAAGCGCTTCAGCCTTCTCCGGAGAAAACTTTCCAGGTCTAGGTTTTTCAATTAAAGCATAGGCAAGAGCATAAATTCTGTGGTCAACTGGCATACATTCTACATAGTAATTGTGTTCATCAACTATAACCCCTTTTTTAATCTCATGAATTTTTATGTCGAAAGTTAATGCGAATTTAACAGTTCTTATAATAGCTTCAAGAAATTCATGTATACCTGGAGGACCATAAATTTCCAGGGGTGTATTTCGACCTAAAAGTGAGAAGGTTTGAATTAAGCCTGGTATGCCAAGTATATGATCTCCATGGATGTGAGTGATAAATATTTTAGATAATTTTCCGAATTTTAAATTAAATTTGAGCATTTGCCTTTGAGTACCTTCCCCGCAGTCGAAAAGTAACAGTTCATTTTCTTTTCTAATTGCAATAGCCGGCAGTCCCCTATCTTTTGTTGGCATACTACCTGAAGTCCCCAAAAAAATGACTTTCAAATAAAACACCTCATATATTTCTAAAAATGGTGATTTTGCGTATTAAACTCTTATGGACACGCATTAAATAAACTTCAGCGAGTTTAAGACCAATAGACTCAATAAATTCTTCAATTGGAACCCAAGTAGGAGTGGCGACTACAGCATAACACCCTCTTCTAAGCATTGACGGAATATTTTCAATAAATTCGTAAATTAGTTTTTTAATAGGACTACCCATAGTAGAGGAAGAAATTCCATAGGGAGGATCAGTACTAATAGAATCTGCCTCTAAAATTCTTACACATCTTGCATCGGCGACAAACAGCGCATTTGCTTTTAGACCATAATGTCTCAAATTATACATAGTACCTCTAATCATCTGGGGGTTGACATCAGAACCAATAACTCTACAACCCACTAAAGCAGCTTCAATTAAAATTCCACCAGCCCCACAAAAAGGGTCATAGAAAATGTTACCACTTCTTGTTCTAGAAAGATTGACCAAAAGTCTGGAGAGAAAAGGGCTCATAGAACTTGGATGCATGTATGGACGCAAATGTGTAGCTCTTAAATTAAAGGCCCCCCGGTTAATCTCAGCTTTGCAAACACCAAAAACAAATTCTTCTCCTGTTAAAACACCATAAAAGGAAATATCGGGGTTTTTTAAATCAACTTTGATATTCTTCACACTTTCTAATATATTCTTACCAAGAAGCTTTGCTAATTCGATAGTATCGATGTGAGGAGAAGACTGCTTTATACGTCTAATTCTAACGGAAAAACTAGATTTCCCAACTAAAAAATCTCTAAACGATATATCTCTTACATAACTTTTAATATCAAAAATATTAGCTTCGCAACAAAATATCAGTTTACAGCAGATGTGCGTGTATGCAGCTCTTCTAGCAATAACTTTACACGGATCATTAGAACACTCTAATATAATTACCTGATCCAGTGTATCAACAACTCTATAGTTGATGCTTTCACTTTCTAAAATAGCCCCTAACTCGGCGAATGGTAGAGATTCTAATTCCCCTGAAACGACGAAGAAGTATCGGTCCATATATCACACCCTTATTACCACATATAACATAATACATATATTGAGCTTAATAGAGTTTGTTCATAACAAAATCGTGAATTTAGCTTTCAAACCAACCGTACATAAGATTAATGGTTGTTGACAGGTATTGGAAGATATTAGGTTTGAATTAAATAATTTACAAAATTATAGAAAGACTTTTATTCAAAATAATGGTGAATACGAGTAGGAGGAAGCAAAATGATAAAGGAAGCAACTGCACCCCATACAAAATTGCCAGGCAACAAGGTGAGATGTGATCTTTGCCCACGGCACTGTGTATTAGAAACTGACAAAGTAGGTGCATGCAGAACGAGGAAAAACATAGATGGAAAGCTGTACACTCTAATTTATGGATCAGTGTCAGCAATGGCCGTTGATCCCATAGAGAAAAAACCGCTTTTCAACTTCTACCCAGGAAGTTTAGCATTTTCAATATCTTCAGTAGGTTGTAATCTTTTTTGTAAATTTTGCCAAAACTGGCATTTATCACAATCATCGCCAGGTCAAATAAAAACTGAAGAAGTTTCACCAGAAAAAATAGTAGAATTAGCAAAGCGCTATAAATGTGAATCTATTGCTTACACATATAATGAACCATTAATCTGGTGGGAATACGTTTTAGACGTGTCAAAAATTGCGCATAAAGAAGGCATATTCAATGTTCTTGTTACTAATGGTTACATTACTTTAGAGGCATTAGAAGAACTTTTACCACATATAGATGCCGCCAATGTCGATGTTAAAGCCTTTAAAGACAGCTTTTACCAAGAGCTGTGTGGGACACCAAGTTTAAAACCCGTACTTGAAGCATGTGAAATGATGAAAAACAAAGGTGTGCACGTCGAAGTTACTAACCTTATTATTCCAGGTTATAACGACGATGAAAATGAAATTAGATCTCTCTGCAAGTGGCTGGTTAAGAGTCTTGGCCCTGATACTCCTTTGCATTTCTCAAGATTTTACCCCCATTATAAAATGACCTACGTGTCACCTACATCAGTATCTACCTTAGATAAAGCTAGAAAAATAGCTTTAGAAGAAGGAGTACACTATGTGTACATAGGTAATGTCCCAGGTCACGATGGTGAAAACACTTACTGCCCCAATTGCGGCAAGCTTCTGGTAAGACGATTTGGCTTCGATGTAGTCGAATGGAACTTAACCGATAAAAACAAATGTAAATATTGCGGTGAGAAAATAGCTATAAAAGGAAAGTTTGTTAAAAGAGGTGGATGGATGCCATTTATAATTTAAATTGGTGATAAATATGCCCATATGTCCGGAATGTGGAGGAGAAATGAAATGGGACCGTAATAGGTTTATGTATGTTTGCAAAACATGCGGGCTTGCTTTAAAAAGAGAAGAATTGGATAAAATTAAAAACGAGCAAAGAAAAAGTTACTTAACAGAAGAAGAGGAAAGAAAAAGAAGAAGAAAGGAATATTTGGAATGGTGGCTTTCAAAAGAGAAAAAGTAATCCTCAGTATACATCTATTTACTTCATGTTGATAGTTTTGACCATTTTCAGCTAACTGGCCTCCACAAAATGTTTAGTTCATCCGCAATTTTGTAGGCTTTCTCCATTTCCTTCCCTGTGGGCCGCCTGTCAATATCGCTGTATTCCGGGTTTCCTGGAACTTGAAATAATGGGCGATATTGATCCATAATGTTTACCAGCGCTTTAGGACAGTTTTTAGCTACCCATTCTAATATTAGACGAGTACAACACTCCACGTGGTTTGGTAGCACTAAATGTCTAATAATCATACCAGATGTGCCTTGTGCAACAGTTTCATCATAAGCCATTTTATGATTTCTAGTAACTATATTCCAATAGTTCGGAACCTTCGAGAGACGCTTAGCACATTTATCATCACCATATTTGAAATCCGGAAGCCAAAAATCAACGATGTCTAAAAGTAGTTTCATTAATTCCTTTGAGCAGTACATGTTGGAATTCCACAGTTGAGCTATATTTACGGTTGTATATTTCATAGAAGCGATTATGTGATACGCATTGGGTGTGGGTTCTCCACCCACCCAATTAACGTTTCGCGCACCTTCTCTTTTAAGACTGTTAACGATCCTAGCTAATTTTTCGGGTGTTACCTCTTCACCGTTTTCAGGATAATTTGAGATGTCGTAGTTCTGACAGAAGACGCAGGGACCAAAATTACATCCAGCAAAAAATATTGTTCCCGAAGGAACCAATGGAGCTTCTTCTCCCATATGAAGAAACGCTGTAGAAACTCTTGCTTTACTATCAATCCTACAAAATCCCTTTTCACCTTCTACTCTATTAGCTTTACACCTTCTTTCACAGAGACAGCATTTTTGAAGAATACGATGAACAATTTCCACTTTTAAATCCAAATAAGAAACTTTAGGAGTATCTAGATCTTTAAGTTCAATTTGACCGGCATCTATTTTCCTAAGTAGAGATCTAAATTTATTGCTAGCTTTGTCATGCACGAACCAAAGTCTCTCAACATTTTCATTCAAATCCACATTAACTGAAACCCTTTTTGCAACTAGGAACTTAGCAGGTAACTTATCTTGCATAATAGCGTAATACCGGCTAAGTCTTTCCTTAACCTCAGCATTACGCCAAACAGTAACAGCATCAGGTCTATAAAGCATCCACAAACTATATGACCTCCAACAATAACCAAATAAAGTTAAGAACCAAACATTATATCTACGTTTCTATAAGCGTCTCTTCAAGTCAAGTTATAACCATAAAACCAAAGAATTTTCATAAAATTAAAAATAATTGTTAAATCAAGCTAAATTACTGTTACTGATTTTGCTAAGTTACGAGGTTTATCTGGATCAGCTCCTCTTTTTACCGCTACATAATAGGCAAATAGTTGGAGAGGAATAATATAAGCTATTGGCGTGAACATGATGTGTGTGGATGGCATTTTAAAGACAACGTCCGCCAGCTGTGCCACGTCTTGGTCACCTTTATCTATTACCGCTATTATTTCCGCGCCTCTTGCCTTCATTTCCATGACATTTCCAACTATATGTTTATGAGTTTCGTCCATCGGTGCTACAAAAACACAAGGGTAACCTGGTTCTATGAGAGCAATGGGTCCGTGTTTTGATTCGCCTGCTGGATATCCTTCTGCATGAATATACGAGATTTCCTTAAGTTTCAGAGCTCCTTCTAATGCCGTTGCAGTACTTATTCCTCTTCCTAAGAAATAGAAATTATTCTTAAGATAACATTTTTCTGCAACAGTTTTGGCTCTTTCTTCGTGGGTTTCTATAATTTCCTTCACGTTTGACGGTATCTGGTATAATTCCTCAAGCAATTGCTTGGCTTCCATGCCCGTTAATGTTCCATTACATCTTGCTAAGTTTATTGTTATTAATGCTAAAGTTGCAAGTTGCGTCGTAAATGTTTTTGTCGCTACTACGCCGATTTCTGGTCCCGCCTGCATATAGAAGGTGTGATGAGCAAGCCTTGTTATAGAGCTTCCTAAGACGTTTGTTATCGCTAAAATTTTTGTTCCAAATTTCAATGCGTGCCTTACAGCGGTTAATGTGTCTGCTGTTTCGCCTGACTGAGTTATTGCGACAACCACAGTATCTTCATCTAAAGTTTCGCCGATAAACTCTGGAAACTCAGAAGCAATTACTGCTTGTGACTGCAATTTTGCAAGTTTTGAAAACATGTATGTAGCAGTTAATCCAGCATGGTAAGAAGTTCCAGCAGCTACAAAATATATTCGCTTCGCTTTCATGAGGTTTTTAACAAAAACATCCACATATTCGGGGCGTGTCCTTAACGTGTCTCTTATTGCCCTAGGTTGTTCATGAATTTCTTTTAAAACAAAATGGGGGAAACCTCCTTTTTTAGCCATCTCTGCGGTCCAATTAATAACCTTGATTTCCTTTGTTAAAATTTCTCCTTCAAGATTTTGCACAATCACACTATAAGGCGTCAATATCGCAAGTTCTCCATCACTAAGAAAAATTACCCTGTTTGTCATTGGCAAAAAGGCTGGAATATCAGATGCGCAATAGACAGCTTTCTCACCAACCCCGATAACTAAGGGACTATCCTTCCTGGCACAAACAATCTTATCTGGCTCCCCAGCATATACAACGGCTATAGCATATGAGCCCCTTAATTGTTTAAGTGTTTCTCGCACAGCATCTACCAAGTTGTAACCCCTTGCTATATATTCCTCGATTAAATGCGGAATGACCTCAGTATCAGTATCTGATCGAAATATGTGACCTCTTCCTTCAAGTTGTCTTCGCAGTTCTAGAAAATTCTCTATGATCCCGTTGTGTACAACAGCTATTTTTTCCGTACAGTCCATATGCGGATGTGCATTACGTTTCGAGGGAGGACCATGTGTTGCCCACCTTGTATGTCCTATACCTACGTGTCCAGGAAGCGTATCAAAGTTTAATTTTCGATGTATTTCATCAATCTTACCCTTATCCTTCTTAGTGTGTAGTGTAGAATTATATATTGTTGTTATTCCCACAGAATCGTATCCACGGTACTCCAATCTTTTTAGACATTCTCGCAATAAACTTGCAACACGCTGATCATTTGAAACAATGCCGATAATACCGCACACCGATAAACCCCCAGCGCTAATAGGGAGTTATTTTCTGTAACCTAATTAAACATTATTAAGAACATGCTTAGAATTGTTTAAGCAAACTTTTACCTGTAGCGAATGGCTTAAAATTTTTAGACGACTTGAAAACAAAGAACTACTTTTAAGTTGTCTGAAATATTCAAAGAATTTTATGGTAACTATTATAAAATTACTTATAATATTAGGAAACATGTCATATATGGAGGGTTTTCATTGGAACCTTATATATTATTTAAAAAGGAAGGGAAATATGTTGCATCCCCGGCCACATTACTTGATAACTTTAACAAGATATTGGCGATTGCTAATCCATTAAGATTAAAAATTTTAAAAACACTTGCTTCCCAGCCAATGTATTCACGTCAATTAGCCAACTACCTTAAGGTTGATGAACAAACCATATATTACCACATCAAACTATTGGAAAAAACTGGTCTCATAAAGCTTCAAAAAAGAGAGGAAAAAAAGGGAGCCGTAGCCAAGTATTACGTAGTGGAATCACCTAGTCTAGTACTAAATCTATCCGAGCCAAAAGATGTTGAAGAATTTCCTTTACCCGCTATCCCGCTAAGTGAAAAATCCAGGCAATTCCTCTACCCCTATGTAAAGAACGGAAAATTAGATACTCTTATCATTATTGGAAGTCCAGATTCCCACGGTCCATATAGAAGTCAAGCAAGAGACGGTCATTACGCAGTAGACCTAGCTCTGTTTCTTGGATCAATTTCTCGATGCGAATCAGAGTTTATTACTCGGTTAGATACAGAAATAAGAGGGGGGACATGAAAAGAAACCTAATACTAGTCGGTGGTCCAATCGTCAATACAGTTACGTATAAAATAAATGAAAAGTTACCCATATACTTTGATGTAACGCATCAAAGTCGAATCGTTTCAAAAATCTCCAACAAAATATACTACGAGGACGAATGCGGCATAATCGTTAAAATACCTAATCTTTTTAGCCCTAATGAAACTCACATCCTTGTCTTGGCTGGGAAACGATACTGGGGCACACGAGCAGCAATAATTGCTTTCGTCAAACATCTTGATGAAGTTGCTGAAAATAACTTTTACGATTCAAATGTTCCAGCAAGGGTGGTTAAAGGAATAGACGAGGATAGCGATGGAATAATAGACACAGTAGAATTTTTAGAGTAGATTTTGAATGAATTGGAAACAGGAGGTAAACATGGATGGGAGATGTTAGGGAAGAATTTGACTACGAAAAACTTGGATTTAAGGCTGGTTTAGAAATTCATGTTCAACTTGATACAAAGAAAAAGCTTTTTTGCCGCTGTCCGGTACTTCTTCGTACAGACGAACCCGATTTCTACGTTAAAAGATTTTTTAGACCAGTTATGGGTGAAATGGGAGAATTTGACAAGGCCATGTTACGAGAATTTGAAAAGGGATTAACCATAATTTACGAAGGATATAACGACACTACATGTTCATATGAACTCGATGAAACACCACCATTTCCACCAAACGAAGAAGCCGTAAACATAGCTATCATGATTTGTTTACTATTAAACTGTAGTATTGTTGACGAACTTCACGTCTGCAGAAAAAATTATTTGGATGGCTCGGTTCCATGCGGGTTCCAAAGAACAATATACATGGGCGGCGGCGGTTATATTCCCATCGATGGAAAGAAAATAAGTATTTTGCATGTTTACCTTGAGGAAGAGGCGGCAAGAAAAGATGATAAAAGAAGCAAAGGTAAAATCGTTTACTATAAACTTGATCGACTTGGAATACCGCTCGTAGAAATAGTAACAGGACCAGATATAAAAACACCACAAGAAGTGGTGGAAGCTGCAAAATGTCTAGGCACACTTCTTAAAGCAACGGGAAAAGCTAGAAGAGGCCTAGGGACCATAAGGCAAGACATCAACGTGAGTATCGAGGGCGGAGCAAGAGTAGAGCTTAAGGGAGTACAACTTTTAGATATGATCCCTAAGGCCATAAACATGGAAATAAAGAGGCAACTCGAACTCATAAAAATAAAAAACGAACTTAAGAATAGAAACTTAAAACCAGAAGATATTCAGGAGAATTTTATTGACGTAACACAGATATTTAAAAACACCAGATGTAAATTTGTAAGAAATTCCATAGAGAAAGGAGGAAAAGTGCTAGCTTTAAATCTTAAGGGATTTGGAGGATTGCTAGGTAGAGAAATACAACCAAATAGAAGATTTGGAACAGAGTTTGCAGATCGAGTAAAAGCTTACACAACGCTAAAAGGCATAATACATTCAGATGAAAACCTAATGTCCTATGGTTTTTCTGAAGAAGAAATCAAAAAGCTCTTTGAGAAAGTAGGGAAAACCGAAAACGATGCTGTTGTAATAGTTGTTAGCGAGGAAAAAGAGGCCAAACGGGCGTTAAAATTAGTTGTTGAACGTGCCCAAATGGCTTTAAGAGGGGTTCCTGAAGAAACTAGACAAGTAAAAGAAGATGGAACATCATCTTTAATCAGAGAATTGCATGGCCAAGCAAGGCTGTATCCCGATACAGATACCCCACCTTTCACGATCTCCCGTGAAAGAATAGAGGAAATAAGAAAAAACCTCCCAGAATACCCTTGGGATGCAGTAAAAAGAATAATTAAAGAGTATAATCTAACTAAAGAGTTTGCAGAAATGCTTGTCTACGACGGAATTCACAGATTTTTTGAAGAAATAGTAAAAAAATACCATTTGTCACCAGTCCTTGTAGCATCTACATTACTTCAAACATTAAAAGCTTTACATAGAGACGGGGTACCGGTAGAAAATCTTACGGAAAAACATTTAAGAGAAATATTTGGAGCACTCTCTCGCGGAATGTTCGCGAAGGAAGCAATTCCCGCCATATTAACCCTGTGGGCTAAGAATCCAAATCAAGACTTAAACCATGTTGTGAAAGAGGCAGGGGTTCTAGCTATTTCAGAAGACGAGCTTAAAGAAATTATTCAAAAAATTATTCAAGAAAACTCAGACTTGATAAAAAAACGTGGAATGGGGGCTTTTGGCCCCTTAATGGGCATTATTATGAAAAAAGTTAGGGGAAAGATTGACGGTGCAACAGTCAGCAAAATGCTTCAACAAAAATTAAAGGAAATCACGTCCAGCAAATGATAACAGATCTAAAGTTGTTTAATAAACTCATCTACCTCCGAGATTCCTCCTTGCAGGACAACGTATCCATTATAAGGCTCCCCCTCAGTAATCTCACCAGCAATATTAGTTTGTATAAGCTTCCTTATTTCATCCATGTTTTGCGTATGTCCTAAGATCCACATCAACTTCACGTAAGCTACCTCTGGAAGCATGTTCATAGCAGGAATTACACCCAAATTTAAGAGATCTCTACCAGTTTCATAGACGTTCATACCTACAAAGCCCCAAAGACATTGAGTAGTCATAACAATCGGGATACCCTCATCAATCGCCCTCTTTATAGCATCAAAAAGATAAACTGCAACATGACCCAAGCCCGTCCCAGCAATTACAATTCCTTTATACTCGCTGTCAATAAAATGATGTATGACGTCCGGCTTCATACCTGGATAAAAATATATTAAGGCTACACGATCCTCAAGTTTTGCATCTGCAATGACATTTCCACTAGATCTCTTCCTATAATCTTTCTTAAACATAATTACTTTCCCATTTTCAACTTTACCAAGTGGTATATCGCCAATTGTTCTGAAAGCATCTCTACGGGAAGAATGCATCTTTCTAACTCTGGTACCCCTGTGGATTAGCGAATAATTATCACTTGTAGTACCATGCATACAGACGGTAACTTCAGCAATATCGCCTTTAGAAGCAAGAGTAACCGCATTTATCAAATTCATGGCAGCATCACTAGAAGGTCGATCACTACTTCTCTGAGAACCGACCAATACAACCGGAACAGGCAAATTTCTCAGCATAAAAGACAATATAGCGGCAGTGAAACTCATGGTATCTGTTCCATGACCTAAAACAACCCCGCACGCTTCCCTCTCATTAATCTCCCTTTCAACTTCCTTCGCTATCTTAATCCAATGTTCAGGGGTCATATTCTCGCTAAATAATTCAAATAAGAGTCTTGGATAAACGAAAGCTATATCCGCTAATTCAGGAACCATACTGTAAAGTTCTTCAGGGGTTAATGCAGGAATAACAGCGCCACTACGGTAATCAAGCCTACTAGCAATCGTACCTCCACATCCTAACAATGGAACTCTTGGCTTCTTTTCATCAGGCTTAACGCTGGGAGATGGAAGTTTATATCGCCCAGGTTCATAGCCAATTTCTTTTATTTCAATAATTTCATCAACATTTAACCCGGTATTGTACCCTGTGGGAAGCTTAATTGTAATATGTTTGTCATCGGCAAGCTGATATCTAGGCAAAATAATGCCGCGAAAAACTCCAATCTTCGTAGTAATCTCTACAGCACTCCAAACCTTAACATTAAATTTCTCTAAAATTTTTCTTGCTTTTCCTCTATAACCTTCGTAGGCATCCTCGCCCACTCTAATCCACCTCAAACTAAATATTTAGAAACATAAGGGCCAACCTTTTGATAACCCAAAGAATAATAGTACTCCCTTACTCCTATACCACTAGTCACTAAAATCTTTTTAGCATCAAACTCCTCCCTAGCTATCCTCTCAGCCTCTCTCAATAATTTCTTACCATAACCTCTATGTTGCCATTCTCTTTTCTCAGGAGTTTTTCCAAGCTGTACAAGGGGCCCGTAAACATGTAGTTCTCTAACAATCGCTGAAGGCAGTTCGTTAATCTCAGGTCTGTGCGCTTTCTCAGATGGTATTCGTAATCTAAGAAAACCTATCAAAATATCGTTTTTAACATCTTCGTATGAAAGAAACAACTCTATGCCTTCAGACGCTTCATATATCATGGTCTTTAACTTAATGTTTTCAATATCAGGTTCTAATCCCAATTTCAACATCACATGGCCAACTTCTCGGCAACGAATACAATAGCAGCGTGCTCCTAATTTCCTAAGCTCTTTCCAAACAAGCTCTCTCAAATTCCCCTTCTTAGGCCCGGCTGCAATAACTGTTGCTGGAATATCACGCATAACCCGCTTGATACGCACATACCTTGGAATGTATTTTCTTTTAATCTCAACCAGTAATCGAATAACATCCTCATCAGTTAATGGAGTATATTCGCCTCGTTGCCACATATCATATAGAATAGTGCCAGGAACAACTAATGTTGGGTAAATTTTCAGCTCATCAGGTTTAAACCTAGAATCGGAAAAAACACGTTGAAATACTCTAATATCACGTTCAAAACTTGACCCAGGCAACCCAGGCATCAAATGATAAGTTACTTTAAGACCCGCATCCTTTAATATTCTAGTAGCTTCTACGACATCCCCTACAGTGTGCCCTCTTTGAACTAGCTTATAAATGTAGTTGTAAATTGTTTGTACACCAAGTTCCACCCTTGTAACTCCCATCTTTAACATACGATCTACGTGATCTATTTTACAATAATCAGGCCTGGTTTCCACAGTAATGCCGACATTCCTAATAGCAGCCCTCTCAGCCTTGTTTTGGGCTTCCTCCAAAGTTAAGGTCGCTTCATTGCTCATAGCATCCAAGCATCGTCTAACAAACCACTCTTGGTAACAGAGTGGATATGCAGGGAAAGTACCGCCCATAATTATTAATTCAACTTTATCAATAGGGTGACCAATAGTTTTCAACTGTTCTAAACGATTTTTAACCTGAGCGTAAGGATCAAACATATTATGTAAAGCTCTCATAGTAGCAGGTTCACGACCAGTATAACTTTGAGGAACATCACCGAAAACAGAATCAGGACCACCAGGACAATAAATACAACGACCATGAGGACATGGATAAGGTTTAGCCATAACAGCAACTATAGCAATGCCAGAAATAGTACGAACAGGCTTCTTCTTTAAAATTTTCAAGAATTTTTCTCTTAAATCGAGAGAAATAGAATTTAAAATCTCAGAGTTACTAGGTATCCTATCTAAACCATACCTTTTACAAACCAAAGCCTTAATACGATTAACTTCATCCTCCGTTAGAACCTTACGGTTCAAGATTTCCTCAACAATCTCCTTATAAATAACTTCCAACAATATCCCTCGCATCGAATTACCCTTAATTAAAATCGTTCACAATACCTTATTACATTCAAATTCTAAGTCCCTCTACAAAACTAACGTCAAAATAAGATATGAGTATTTCTATGAGGAAAGTAAACAAACAGCAAAATCAAATAATGTCAAATAGCCTGTCCACTAGACTTTTTAAGAATTACATACTTAATATAATTCTTTCTATTTCTCACACGTGGAACAGGGCTTCTCCTAGGTTTAGCTTCCACTTTCGGAGTTTGATTCCTAACCTTTCCAGCCTTACTTAACGAACCATGTGAACCAGGCATAATTTATCACCAAGCCTATCCTCCCACTTTCCCTTATTAAACTTTATGTTCATAGTCCTCATACGAAACACTTCTAGTTATTAAACAATGAGTTAAACACTAATCTCCATTAAGAAAGAAAATAGCTGCAATTTTACTTTTGGTTTAATAGGCTTTTGATGTTAAGAAAATTTAAGAGTTAAGTTTGACAAGTAATCCAGAGGCATCTCTTTTAAAAACACCAAACTCGTCTTTCAGTCTCCTTAATATCTCACTATTAAACACAGGGCCGTCCTTACAAACCAGATACTCACCTATACAACAACTGCCACAAAGTCCTATGCCGCACTTCATGTACCTCTCTAAACAGGCCTGAACCTCTACCCCTTTCTCCTCGGCCTTATCAAAAATTTTCCTCATCATTATTTCAGGACCGCACATGTATACATGATCGTAATCCCTTTTCTCAATAAGTTTTGCAGCAATGTCGGAAGCGAGGCCTTTTAAACCTGCAGAACCATCATCAGTAACAACCATAAGGGAATCACGCTCATTTCTCAGAATCTTAGAAATTTTATCAAGAAATATTAACATCTTTTTCGTTCTAGCGGCTAAAATAACAGTAATGCTATCAGCGGTATTCAAGAGATCCTTTATTAAGGGATAAAGTGGAGCTATACCTATACCTCCACCAACAACGAGAACGTTTCCATTGGAAAGAGTAAAACCGTTTCCAAAAGGGCCTCTAATTCCAATCTTGTCACCAATGGATAAGCTATGTAGTGCAGCGGTAGCTTCACCAACCTTCTTTACCGTAATTCCTAACTCATTTTCACCAATGAAAGAAACACTCATCGGAATTTCATCGACGCCAGGAATCCATATCATAAAAAATTGTCCAGCTTTAGGGTTTTCTACATCTCTCCGGCTGAAAAATATACTTTTTACACCGTAAGCCTCTTCCACGATTTCCCTAACCTCAACTATCTTAGGACATTTCATACTCGTCACCACTAAACTCTATGAGCTAAACCCACTATACGATTGATATCTCCATATCCCCTTTTCTCCAAAAAATACTTCAAGCCTTCCGTAATTTCACTAAAGATCGATAATCCCTTTATTACACCACTTCCAATCTGCACAGCAGAAGCACCTGCCATAAGAAATTCAACAACATCCTGCCATTTACAAATTCCGCCTACACCTACAATAGGTACATTAACAGCCCTATATATTTCATAAACACACCTAATAGCAATGGGCTTAATAGCTGGGCCAGACAAGCCGCCAAAAACATTACTTAAGATAGGTTTCCCAGTTTCAATATCTATACGCATAGCTTTTACCGTATTAATCGCTGTAATAGCATCGGCACCTGCATCAACAGCAGCTTTAGCAATTTCTGTTATATCAGTAACATTAGGTGTTAACTTTACAAAAACAGGAATTTTCACCTTTTGCTTTACAGCCTCAACGACTTCGAATGTCAATTCGGCATTTTGACCAATTAGTCCAGCCCCAGCATGAGGACAAGAAACATTTAACTCTAAAGCGTCAACGCCAGCAGCTTCTAGCCTCAAAGCTACCTCAACAAACTCCTCAGCGTGTTCTCCAACGACGCTAGCAATAACAGGCACATTTCCCTTCCTTGCAATAGCCACCTCTTTCACAAAGTAATCCACACCGGGATTAGGTAAACCCATAGCATTAATAAAACCGCAATCAACTTCTACAATTGTAGGATTTAAATAACCGGGTCTCGGATGAAGACTAATAGACTTGGTAACAACAGCCCCAGCTCCAGCCTCAGCAACTTTCCTTAAAAGTTTCCCGCTAATTCCAAGAATTCCAGAAGCTAACATAGTAGGATTTCTAAGACGAACCCCAGCTATATCAACAGCAAGATTAACCATGCTAAATCCACCACTGTTTTAACTCCCTTTCAAGCTTATAAATATCAACGATGTCACCCTATTGAACTTCTTGTTGCGTCTTTTATTATTGCCACTAAAATTTTACCACTTTGTTGTTTTTCTAAATTAGAAATACTTCGCTATATGAGTGTAAAAATTTCAGTAAAGTAATAAATTCAATAAGGTGACATCATGAACAAAGCACTGTCGTCATTCTAAGGGTTATGAATCATCCGTATAAATTATTTTATTAAAAATAGTAAAACTTGTAAAGGGTAAAAACTACGAGTAAAAATGATAAATATCATAGGTTAACTACTTGATATAGGAGGAAAACTGAGAGCAACCGATGATGCTAGGAGGGTGGCGATTGAAAAAGGTACATTTAGTAGAAACCATATTAGGTATAGTGGTGGTAGATGATCAAGCAAATATAATAGAAAAAGAATTGTTTGAGAAAGATTCAGAAGGAATCGCAGAAAAAATATACAAACTACAACAAGGAGAAACAATCCCTGAACTTCAACAAATTGTTCAAAAACTAAAAAACATCGAAGAGATAATAGTGGAAGATGAATCACTTGCAAAAACATTAAAAGAGACATATCCAGCTAAAATAACTGTGGAAAAACCAAGCCCCATAGCTCAACAAATAAGAGCCCAAATCCCAGACCTAGCTCAAAAATACAACTACGTAAGCTCATTCCAAGAATACATCCAATTAACTTATCAAATAGCTACACATTTAACAAGAAAGAAAATTAGAACAGCAGCCGAAAAAAGAGATCAACTCATAGCTCAAGCAATAGAAACAATCGATGACATAGACAAAACGTTAAATCTTTTTGCATCAAGAATACGTGAATGGTACGGATTACATTTCCCAGAACTAAATAAGTTAATAGATGAACATAGAACATACATAAGATTGGTTAAGGAATTAGGACTAAGAAAAAATTACACGCGAGAAAACCTACAGAAAGCGGGGTTCCCACCAGAAAGGGTTAAAGAACTCGAAGAGTCAGCAAAAACATCTATGGGTGCGAACATAGCGGAAGAAGATATGGAACCTCTACAAAAATTCGCAAGTATAACACTAAAATTATATCAATTACGAAAGGAGCTAGAAGAGTACATTGACGAATCTATGAAGGAAACAGCACCAAACATAAGAGGACTAGTAGGGTCTCTGCTAGGAGCAAGACTGATCAGCCTAGCAGGGTCATTAGAAGAATTAGCTAGAATGCCAGCATCAACTATTCAAGTACTCGGTGCAGAAAAAGCTCTTTTCCGCGCGTTGCGAACAGGTGCACAGCCACCAAAACACGGGGTCCTTTTCCAATACCCAGCTATTCATGGCTCTCCCAGATGGCAACGAGGAAAAATAGCTCGTGCCGTCGCTGGAAAACTGGCAATAGCTGCAAGAATTGACGCCTTTTCCGGGGAGTACATGGCAGATGAACTAAAAGCAGATCTCGAAAAACGAATTGAAGAGATAAAGAGAAAATATCCAAAGCCTCCGAAAAGGAAAAAGCCAGAAAAAGTTAAGAAAATAAAGATACACAAAAAGAGAAAGGAAAAAAGAAAAAGAAAGGGGAAATAACATGAGTGTTAGGGTCGAATCTCACGAAAAATTTGAAAATATCTACTGGGTAGTTTTTGAAGACACGGGGGAAAAGAAACTAGCAACAAAAAACTTGGCTCCAGGCCACACGGTTTACGGTGAACGTCTAATAAGATACAAAGGAGAAGAATACCGTTTATGGGATCCTTACCGATCAAAACTAGCAGCTGCAATACTTAAAGGAATAAAAGCTATCCCAATAAAAACTGGAGGTCACATTTTATATTTGGGAGCTGCTACTGGATCAACAAGTTCTCACTGTAGCGATATCGTCGGACCTAATGGTATAGTCTTTTGCGTAGAATTTTCGCCACGGGTCCTAAGAGAGCTGGTAGGTGTAGCAGAGCATCGCAGGAATATGATACCCCTACTCGAGGATGCACGATTCCCTTGGAAATACAGAATGCTAGTATTGCAAGTTGATATCGTTTATCAAGATGTTGCTCAACCTGAACAAGCAAAAATATTAGCAGACAACGCAGACTTTTTCTTAAAACCTAACGGCTGGGCTTTATTAGCAATCAAAGCTCGAAGTGTTGACGTTACAGCAGAGCCATCAGAAATATATAAAAAAGAGATAGAAACACTAGAAAAGAGAAACTTCGAAATAAAAGATGTAGTCCATTTAGAACCTTTCGACAAGGCACATGCATTCCTTGTTATGCAGTACAAGCCATAAAAGTCACAATATATGCTTATACATGTTTTCCACAAACAGGCTATATTTTTAAATCAACATTTTATCAGTCTCAAGTGGGCAGTTTGTGACTATGTTGCGCTGTGTAACATCTCTTCATAAGGGTTTAGTATAAATGTTGTAATTTCATTAAAGTGAGGGCTAAAGCAATGGGTGAAGATAAGTTTCTAAGGGTACTATGGAAATATGAAATTGAAAGAATTAATGATCATCTACCTAAGAAGACTAAAACATTGTCAAATCTTTTAGAGGAAGAGGAGCCATATGTAATATCGAGAGATGGCAGTAATTTTCTAATAGATAAGGATGAGTTAAATTTTCTCGCTTCTTTCATTCCCAAAGAATTCCATAAGTTACTTAGATTGCCTATTGTTCTTATCCGTAGGTTAGATTTAGGCAAAGGCGTATTTACAATTGGCGGCGGAAAATTGGAATCCTTCGTTGTTCACAAACTTTTAAAAAATACGGATGCTTCATTCTTTGAATATAAAGACGTTGAATTACCTCCATATATTTATTGGCCTCACGTCGTTGAATTGCGAAGAATGTTTAAAACAATCATTACGATCGGTTTCGGTGTTTCCAAAAAAGATATCAATGATGCCAGAAGATTTCTTAGAGGTTATTAATAAGTAGTTAAATAGCGATTAATTTTTAAGTTAGTTATTTATTTATTTCTTAGAAATTAAGAGGCAGTTTCCATGCTCCCAGAGCGACTAATACTATTGGAAAATGTAAAAAAAGTATTTAAAGAAGCTGGTTTTGCTATTTCCATATATTGTAAAATAAAATCAACATGTTTTGACCTTGTTGCTAGAAAAAACAGAATTCTTCTATTCGTTAAAGTACTATACAATGTAGATAGTTTACAACAGGAACATGCTAAAGAGCTAAAACTCCTTTCTCTCATATTCTCCGCTTCTCCACTAGTTGTAGGAGAGAAAAGCGGCCACACAGCATTAGAGGATGGAGTAGTCTATGAAAGATATGGTATACCAGTAATTAACATTAATTCTCTTATTTACGCCTTAATTGAAGGCAAATTCCCGATAATTATTGCCAAAAGAGGTGGACTTTTCGTAAAAATAGATAATAAGGTCCTAAAATCGGAAAGAATTAGAAAAAATTTATCACTCGGTATGCTGGCTGAAATGGTGGGGGTTTCCAGAAAAACTATTTATGAATACGAGAGAGGTACCATGGATGCAACCGTTGATACCGCACATAAATTGGAGAACCTTTTAAATGCAAAATTAATGCAACCAATTAACGTATTTACATGGAAAATTGAAGACATAGAGTCGCTGGAAAAGGAAAACGTTGAAAACGAGCTAAAAGAAATCGTATGTGAATTGTTATCTGAACTAGGATTCGGAGTTATACCAACATTTAGAGCACCGTTTGATGCTGTTGCAAAAACTCCTGAAGCTAGGATCGTTTTACTAACTGGGGTAGGATACCCAAGCGAAAGGGGCATAAGGAAAAGAATAAAGGTTGTTAGAAGTATATCCCAAATAATGCGAAAATATGCTGTCTTCATTTTGGAGGGTAAACGTGTTTCACCTAATATTGATGGGGTACCTATACTAAAAACCAGCGAGTTAAAGAGAATGGAAGAGCCTGAGGAACTACTCACTACGATCATGAAAAGACAAGTTATCAATTAAATTTACAAGAGTTTTTTCTGTAAGACGTGCATTTCATAAATCCTCCTCGCAGTTAACCACGTTCTTCGAACGCAATCAGGTAATTTTCGGTATCTCCTAACATAACTTTCCAAAAATTGGATGGTTTTTTTATCAGAAGGATATCCGGTACCAAAATCTCCGTATAGCTTTTTTAATTCTGCAATTATTTGATCTCTTCTAACTTTGGCTATAATAGATGCTGCGGAAACAATAGGGTAAGTTTTGTCCGCCTTGTGCTCAGAAACGATCCTTATCTTTTCCATCGACTTTGGAAGAAAAGATTTAATAGTTTTAGTAAATCTTTCTGCTTTAACATCGGCAGCATCTATGTAAACCTTATCGGGGTTCAAGTACGTAATTAGTTTAGCCATGTGTTCCGCTTCTAATGTGTTTAACGTTTTATTTAAAGCGAATCTTCGGTCTATTTCCTTAGGGCTAATTTCTATTATCATAATTTTATCTGCAATTTGTTTAATGGCATCTGCAAGTTTTTTTCGCATGTTAGGTGATAAAAGCTTAGAATCTCGAACCCCCAGACTATTAAGATGAGCAATGTTTTGCTGTTTCACTAATACCCCTGCAATAACCATCGGCCCTATTACTGGCCCTCTACCTGCCTCGTCAAGACCCAGTATCTTCAACTAAGATCTTCCCCTCTTACATAGACTTTAAAGATCTTTTTATTCTAGCATGCTGATATATTTGGTAACATTGATTAATTATTATATCTCTGAAATCGTGGAGGAATTATTGTTGTTTAAATGTACCGACGATTGTCCAGCTTATGAATGGTGTCATACAATTCGTGAAATGGTAATCAAAAATTTTGCGAAAGCTGTAGAGCTATTCAGAGAAACCGAAAAACCGCAATTTTTTAAGCGAATTAGAGAAAAAGGCATCAGATTTTCCTATCCGGCAATGAAACCCGTAAACATGTTCAATAGAGATGTTTCAGTCGCAGCAATACAGGTATTTCAAAAAAACAGTAATAGAAAATTAATAATTTGTGAACCACTTTCCGGATGCGGGGTTCGTGGCATAAGATATGCTAAAGAGATCGAAGGAGTCAAAAAAGTTGTAATAAATGACTGGAGTCCAGTGGCTTTTTCTTTAATGAATAAAAATGTAAAAATTAATTATGTAGAAGATGTAGTGGAGACTTATAATGAGGAAGCTTCCTCACTGATGTGTAAACTCTCTGCTCGTGGGTCACGATTCGATGTTGTAGACATAGACCCTTACGGGTCGCCTGTTCCATTTTTAGATGCAGCATTTAAAGTCCTAAAAGCTAAAAATGGCTTTTTATGTATAACAGCAACAGATACGGCAACTCTTTGCGGGGTTTATCCTGAAACTTGCTATAGGAGGTATCACAGTAAGTCCTTGAGAACCGAATATTCCCATGAATTAGCCGTGAGAATCCTTATAGGCCATGTTGCGTTCGAAGCAGCAAAATATGACATAGGAATCGAATCAGTTTTCTCGTATTTTAATGAACATCACTTAAGAATTTTCCTGAAGACTAGTCGGGGCGCTAAGTGCGCAAATAAGAGTGTTGAAAAACTAGGATATGTAGTACACTGCTTTAATTGTAATCATAGGGAAGTCCTAAGGGAGCTTGTAGGTTTCTTACCAAAGGCATGTAAGATATGTGGTTCCAATAAAATAAAACTAGGAGGGCCAATTTGGGCGGATAAAATATTAGAAAAAGATTTTTGTAAAAACATGATAGAAATTCTTGAGAAAACAAATTTCTATACAAAAAGATATGCCTTAAAATTTGTAAATAAGATTCTTGAGGAGGCCGATGCGCCAATATTTTATCACGATATCCATAAAGTTTGCAAAGAAGCTAAGGCTCAAGTACCCCCTAAAATAGTTCTAATAGAAAAATTGAGAAATCGAGGATTTAACGCCTATGAAACACACTTTAGTCCCTATGGAATAAAAACAGACGCATCTCGTAAGGATTTATTAGAGATTGTTAAGATGCAATGAAAATAATTACCATTAGGTTGAATTATTTTTACTGGTCTCATATGGAGGTGAATTTGTTGGGTAAAGGATGGATGAGGAAAAGAAAGAAAAACTTCTACTATAGGAAAGCCAAGCTCGAAGGGTTTAGATCTAGGGCAGCTTACAAACTTGAACAGTTAGATAAAAAATTTAGTATCTTTAAAGGAGTTAAAAAAGTCCTAGACTTATGCTGCGCACCAGGTGGTTGGCTACAATATTCCCTAAGCAGAGTGGGGGATGACGGTTTAGTTATTGGTGTGGATTTGGTTGAAATGGTTCCTCTTCCTAATGTGCACTTTATTCAAGGGGACATAACTCGTGAAGAAACCCTGAGGAAGATCATTAAGGTAGCTAATGGTAAGGTAGATCTCGTTTTAAGCGATTGTTCACCTAATGTAAGCGGCATCTGGGAGGTAGATCATGCTAGACAAATATATCTTGCAGAAGCTTCTTTAGAAATAGCTAAAAAAGTTCTTAGAAAAGGCGGTAAATTTGTCGTGAAAGTTTTTCAGGGGGATCTATTCAATGAATATTTAGGTAAAATTAAGATGTATTTCAAGAAAGTTAAGGTAACAAAACCAGAAGCATCTCGTAAAGAAAGCGCGGAAATGTACATAATAGCTCTCAGTTTTTATGGTTAAAAATTGCGAGTATTTCTCTTGATGAGTTTTTTTATCCACTCCGTTAAATCTTTGCATGTTGCTGGCGTAATTGCGCTTCCAAGTTTGCACTCTCTAATATTGGGGCATGTAAAGCAGGGACATCCATCTAGTGTTGTCCACTGTACTTCCTTTACTTCAGTTTTGATCGGAACTAGTTTAAACGTCCATCTTCCTTTATAAAGGACTTTTTCCCTTTTAATTAGTCCTCTATTCTCTAGTTTAGTTGCTATTCTTGATCCTTCTCGGCTATTCGTTTTAAGCATCTTCCATAACTCGCTTTGTAAAATTCCCTTTTCACCTGCACGTTTAATAAGCTCATATGCTTCTTCTTCCATGTTTACTCCCGTGAAATATTTTGTGAGATATTTAAATCTAATTTTTCAACGAGTTCCTTATATCGATTCCTAATTGTAACCTCTGTCACACGAGTAACTTGAGCAATCTGTCTCTGAGTTCTCCTCTCACTCATACTCATACTGGCGATATATATTGCTGCGGCGGCAATACTTTTTGGGCCCTTGCCAAAGGTTATGCCTCTCAAACAGGCTTGCTTAACTATGTCAATTGCTAGGTTTTGCACCTTGTTAGAGAGACCAAGGTCAGAGGTAAATTTAGGAATGTAATCAATCGGGTTGGCTGGAGGAAATAATATATGAAGTTTTTTAGCTAAAAATCTATAGTTTCTACCTAAGTTCTTCTTTTTTACTCTTGATATTTCCGAAATTTCATCAAGTGTAATGGGAACCTTACATTTACGACATGCTACATAGATTGCAGCAGCTGCAACTTCTTCAATAGATCGTCCCTTAATCAAATTTAGCTCAACTGCTTTCCGGTAAATTACAGCTGCCGATTCTCTAACATTTTTAGGCAAGTTTAAGTGAGAAGCCATTCTATTTAACTCGGATAGTGCGAAAACGAGATTCCTTTCGATAACACTTGAAACAGATAGACGCTTTTGAAGTCTACGTAATCTATATATTTGGGTCCGTTTTATTGGCGGCAAATTTTTTCCATGAACATCTTTATTTCTCCAATCTATCATGGTTGTTAATCCCTTGTCATGTATAGTATATGTTGTTGGCGCCCCAACACGTACCCTTTCCTTTGTTTGTTCTTTATCAAAAATTCGCCATTCAGGCCCAAGATTCATCATTTTCTCTTTAATCACGAGACCACAGTTAGTGCAAATAAGTTCGGCTCTTTCATAATCTTTTATTAGTTTAACTTCCCCGCATTCGGGGCATCTTGTTTTTTGATCCTTTTTTGCCAAGCGTTTTCCTCCTGGACCTAATTTTTTTGGATTTTTTCAAAGTTGGAAAAATGTATAGAATTTGCCCAATCAATTCAGTTAAATTCAAACCTTCTTTCGGTTTAATAGCCACATAAGGCTTTGAAACAGGGCCAAAAACATCGGAAACCTTTCCTATTTTCGTTAAACTTTTTGTAACCACAGCATCACCAATACTAGGGGCAAAATCAGATCTTAAAATCAGCATTTTGTGGGAGGAAATATGAGAGACTTTTCCTAACCTTTTCAACAAGCATCCTCCTATTCTTTATCGTATAAGTCATATTTCTTATCTAACTATTTCCATTTTTTATTAATGAACTCCTATCTTTGCGAATAACGTATTTAAAGCTATTGAGTTCTGATTTCTTTCAACATCTTTCCGATTTTTTTAAGAATTAAAGTTTTTGATTCCTTTGCTCTATCGACCTGGATTAAAATTCTCCCTTTATAGTTCCACCAGTCTTTCGGATATCTTTTATTAGGTTCTATTATGGTTTTAAAACCAAGTTTCCGTGCAACTTTATTTATTTCCATAAGTGAAGGATTTTCAACACTAAACTTTAAAGGGACTCGTCTACCTTGAGTTCTTGACAGTTTTCTATCGAAGTAAGCCGGCCATAAAATAATATAATTTCCTCTTCTACGCATATACTTCTCCTCAACATGAAACTAAAATAAATGTAATAGCAAATATAGTATATAAACAAATGACTTATTTTCTTCCCTCAATTAATATAGCGTTCACAGTTCCATTTTGACCGGGGCGACTTGTAACTCTTGCTAATCCCAATTCTGTTTTTATAATTGCTCCTCTAGTTATTACTCCTCTACGGGAATAATCTATATTCGCTGGGTTTTCCAACACACCGGTGATCTTCACTTTTTTGGTAATCTTCGTGCTTGGGTCAGTGACATTAGCAAATTCGGTGGATAACAATTTTATCTTAAAATTTCCTCCACGTATTCTAACAATCTTTCTTTTATCGGGACCTAACACGGTCTCAGCTGGGTCACGGCCCATTTCATATTTCCTTTTCTTCCTGAATTTCTTTCTTCTAGCCCCAGTTGGTAGTCGACGTGATTTCCCATGCCATATTACCAATTAAGATCACCCTTACATACCTAGCATTTAGACCTTTAACTTATCCTCTGGAATAGTATTTAAATCTTTCACAAGTTCCTTGCGAAGCATTTCCCAAATTACTCTTGCATAGATTTCTGCTTCATCTTCCTTTGAAATCACGGTTCTTCCAGCCATTGTTTCTTCTTTGAGATACTTTGAAGGGTCTTCTCCCCTAGCTCTTATAATCTCTTTTAGTATATCTGCTAGGGTTGCTTTGGGTTTCGGGAATATTCTCAGATTTGCAGTAGCGTAAATGTTGCGTAGGAATTCTACTCCCTTCATTTGAACATCGTGATAAGTGCTTAGCTTATGTTCCATCATATATTCAACATACTCTGTTGGCACTCCTAAAGCTACGAGTTGAGTTTTGAAAAACTTTCTTAAACTGTGAATCCTTATTTCTCTCATTCTTCCTCTACGCTTATCTAGATTTACCTTCCATAGCAATTTTCTCCAAGTTCTCTCAAAAGCAGCGTAGTTTAATGGAGTTCTCTTCTCTCTTTTCGATATAAACAATGGACTTTCATCTGTTATTATTTCTGGAGGAATTTTCTCCGTTCCTTTTCTCCGTTGTTCCAAGTAGAGCTTAAGGTAGTGGGCTGCTTCCTCATTTATAAAGGTATCATAATCGCAAACTTTCCCTTTGTTGAGTTCTGCTTCAACATGTATATGAACTGGAACTCTACCAGCTTCTAAATCCTCTTTGACATGTCTATATTTTAGTTTTAGGAGTGTTCCTATTCTGAAGCCTCCTGTTGCAAGCATGGCTATCATAGCTTTTTCCCTTAAATCTGCAACCTCGATTAACCTCTGTAACTCCTCTGGTTTAGGCGCCCTGTCTCTATATGTCACCGTAACTCTGTATTTTCCTGGTAAATTTAATGTTATGTCGTTTACTCTGTAGAATGTTTTTATAAAGGCCGATATGGTTGATAATGAATGTTGTGCACATCCAAGAGCTTCCTGTTCACCTAAAAATTCATCGAGGATTCTTGCAGTTTCTTGAATTCTTTTAAGATTCGGGCTTCCATCACCATTGAAGCATTCAGCAATAAGCTGATCGGGGTTTTTACCCGTCCATTCGCAGAACGATCTAAGTGCTCTAATGTAGTTCCACAAGCTCTTTTCACTTCTACTCCTATATCTATATAGAAATTCTGCTAGTCTCATTGTTGCTATGTTTTAATGTAAAAGGTATTAGTGGAGTTCCTTTCCTCAAACTTCTAACAACGTAATCTAGAATAACCCATTCCAGCTTCCTTCTTGGCTTCTTAATTTCAACTATCACAGGAGACAATATTTTTCCGTATCGTTCTCTGGAAACTTCAATTAAAACATTGTTTGTCCCCTGAATTTCCCAAACAGCATAGTTATCTTTCTCGAAAAGCAGTTTTGTATTAATCATTTGTTAAGGTGCAAGATATGGGGAAAATAACGGCTATAATTCCAGATGACCTTGAAAAAAGGCTGAGAATACTAATAGCAAAAAAGTGGAGTAAAACTAAGGGACAGTTAAGTAAAGCCATAGAGGAAGCCATAAAGCTTTGGATAGAGAAAACAGAAAAAGAATTAGCTTCGAACAAATAAGTTTACCTCTCTCATTTCTATTATGCATGGTTTTAGTATTATTATGCCTGATATTCTATCCTGAGTTTTCTCTTGGGGAAGTTTTTTACAACTCTTATCCCACAAGATGTGAATGGCAATTTCATCTTCCCAAACAAGCCAACCAATAGTTTCACGAATAGGAGGCCTTAAATCCCCCTTATTTAAGGATACGTTTCGAAACAAGAGATGATCAAAATAGCGAACATACACAACTTTAGGTTTTTTCAATTGTATCTTAACACACCATCCTAAGCGTAATGTTATCATTCTCTTACTCTGCAATTACGCCTAGGGCTTTCTTTTCTTCTTCTGGTAAAAATGAAAGTCTTGCTAGTTCCCTTTTTATCGCTCTTCTAACGAAGTCGCTCATATCTTCTCCTCTAGCCTCAGAAACCTTCCTCAACATATCTTTAAGTTTTACATCGATCCAAAGACTTAATTTAACCTGCTGCCTACCGCTACGTTTACGTGGCAATATTCCCACCATCATCTAAAGTTATCACATTAGAATATAAAAATATGACGACAAAAAAATATTTTTTTTTAACGAAAACTTTAAAGATATGCTTTTGAACCTGGATAAATTCTTATCCAAAACCGTATATAATGGTTAAGTTCCATATGTAACTCGAATAGCTTTAAAAAGCTATAGCAACTATTTTTACATGGTGTAGGTGATGAGTGATAGGTTGGAAAAGTTTTTGAAGGCATTAGAAAAGGAATCGAAGTTAAAGAAAAGCGATAAGATACTTAGTTTATTTAAGCCTACAAGAATCAGCCTATATGATACGACGGAGGAAGCTATTAAGGAAGCTATCCGCAGACTTCCTAAGAAGGTCATAGAGGAGCCTTGGCCCTTAAACGTTTGCAAATACATCAAGGTTTGCTTGGAAAGGGGCGACTACGCTGTCTCATTTTACCCCTTTAAGATGAACCACGATACTTATGCTCAATGCCGATGCTTGCAGCACGAGGAAGACGAATGGAAACATGGAAATGTTCCGAGCATAGTTATAGAGATCCTAAAACAATATTATTCAATTATGCGTAGCCGTGTAGGCGAATGGCGGGAAATATGGCATTCAGTTTGCAAGGAAGGCAGAATTTTGGAGGAAGGTGTTAAGAGTGGCGAAAGGTAAGGTCACAGCTGTGGTTTTAGGTTTTTCTAGCTGCTTCGATTTTCTACGGTGAGGAAATAGCCAGCTATTACAACGAGTTCGTGGCTTTTCTAAGGGAAAATTTTAATCTGCTGCTGTACTGGCTGGCTGCGACTTATCTATATGGCTATCCGTTGCTAATAGTTGTTTTAGCTGCTGTTATTCTGATGTGTGTTGTTGTTTTAATATACCCCGGAATAAGGCAACGAGAAGTGATTTAATGGGAAAAAGATAAAATAGCATAATGTGCGCTAACAAATCGTTACAAGTTCCTAATTGCTAAGAGGAACATATTTCTGATACAGCTTTTCTTATGCGTTCCCTGAATATACTAATTCCCTCTGCCCTGGACCTTACATTTTCTATAATCTCCCATCCACTTAACTTATAGCCTGCTATGTCCATACAAGGACATATAAATTTGCTTCCTTCTGGAAAGAATTGTGTATATGCCCTTAATTGATCGATATCACTTTCTCTTATCTCTATTTTCGGGTCAACAACAACCGCTTTTACTCTGATTCTATCCCCTCTTTCCGTTCTCACATTGCTCGCATATCTATGAATCCCTTTAAAAATGATAATATCAGGTCTCACATGGTGTCTTATACCAGTAAGCGCCCCTATGGCTACAGTTCTAAGTTGTTCCCATATTGGAAACTGATACCACACGGTTAGATCACAATGCGGAGTTTTTAAAAAAGCTGTGGGTGTTTCTGATGCGGTTTCGATCCAAAGCCTTTTCTCTCCAAGTACGTCTTCAACGTCTCCGTTCAAAGCATCTATTATATGTGCTAATATCCATATCTCGTGAAGGGTTCTTCTTTTAACCTTTAACGAATTTATTCTACTATTAGGGTCTGGAAGCACCATAGAAGTTATATATGCCATATCAGGGTCTGTTACCGCTTCCTTT
>Ga0180301_10000179_pt1 | contig 47191 bp, 45 predicted proteins | sample GuaBasSediGuay16_FD_121797 | JGI IMG/M metagenome (GOLD analysis project Ga0180301, IMG submission 121797) | Subseafloor sediment microbial communities from Guaymas Basin, Gulf of California, Mexico - Guay16, Core 4569-2, 12-15 cm | ecosystem: Environmental > Aquatic > Marine > Hydrothermal... | reverse complement strand
TCATTATTTTTTAAAAATTTCTTCCTTTAAAGTGAAATTTAAGGCAAATTCGACTTTTCCTTCTTTAGTTAAAGAAATATTTAAAACTTCAAGATTTTGAACATTTTGATTTTCCCGGAGAACCAGAAGTTGCTCTGCTAAGGTCTGAAAATTATCAGTAACGGCTTCAAGAGATATTTTGTAATCTTTAACATCTAAATTTAAAGAGGTAATCTGGACTTTAGGATGAGTGACCGATTTTAGGAATTCAAATACTTGTGAAGCGGTTTTTTGTTCTTTGAGAAGTTTCGAAAAATATTTAATTTTCTCTGAAATTTCAGCCATGCCTTCTTTTTTTAAATTTTCATCTATTTTTCTCTCAAGTTCGCTTATTTGGGTTTCTAAAGAATTCTCTTTTTTCTCCAAAGCGGAAATTTGATATCGCAAGTAAAAGTAACTTCCTATTACACAAGACCCCAGAACTAAACTTAGCCAGAAAAGGAAATTTAACCAGCCAGGAATTTTTGGTTTTGGTCTAGGGATAATTTTTACTAAAGGTTTCTCTGGCACAATTTTTTAAATTTCTGTTCCCCCCAACCCTACCCCAACCGCCACTGCAAAAGAAGGTCCTAATTCTTGGAGACGGTTGGTGAGAACTGAGGGATAAGAAAGACCAACAAATGGATTAACAATTTCGACCTTTCTTTTAATTCGTTCCCCAAGATATTCCTTTAAGCCAAAAAGGGAAGCGGTGCCTCCTGAAAGTAAAACTCTCTCTATTTTTTTCCCCTCGGAACGATAAAAATCCTCACAGACCTTGTTGATTTCAAAGGCTAAAGAATTTATTTCCTCACAAAGAATTTCTGAAATATCTTTTCTATTAGGATCTAACCCATATTCTTTTTTAAGTTTTTCTGCCTCTTCAAAGTCAATTCCTAACTTTTCGCTTAAAGTTTTAGTGAGACCAATACCAGAAATGTCAAAACTGTGACTTATTTGTAAACTTCCTTTCTCAACAATACTTACAGTGGTACTTTGCCACCCTATATCAACTGCGCAAACAGGATTTTGAGAATTTTTTTCTGGAATAGAAGATCTTATTAGCCCGAAAACCTCTGCTTCCATTCCCAAAACTTCCAGCTGAGCCAAAGTAGCCATCCTTTGATAATTTTGCAAAACTCGATTAGGCACTGCCACTAACAATATTTTAAGCTTAACTCCTGGTAGAACTTTTTCTTTCTCAATTATTTGCCAGTCGTAACTAACTTCTGAAAGAGGAAGAGGAATATGATGGCGAGCTTCAAATTCAACGGCTTGGGGAACTTCCGCCTCGGTCATTGGAGGAAGAGTGAAAGTAGTAAAAAAAGTCGAAAAATCAGGAATACTGAGAACTGCTCTTCTTTCTTTCACTTTTACTTTTTTAAAAATCGCCTGGAGAATTTCCGAAACTTCGTCACTTACTAAAAGCAGACTTTCTCCATGAAAAGTCTTAATTGAAGAGGAGGTTAAAGGTAATTGAAACTCAATATAATTTTCCAGTTTCTTTTTCTTCCCAAAGCCAGAAACTTCAACAATCTTAATAGAGCTTGCCCCAATATCAATTCCCAAACAACTTTTAGAAAAAATTCCCATACTTTTTTATTTTACCACAGATTTTATAATAAAGGGAATGTGGAAAGAATTTTTTTTAGATATCCTCTTTCCTCAATTTTGTTTAGGTTGCCAGCGAGAAGGAAACTTAGTTTGCTACGATTGTTTAATGAGTATTGAAATTTCTGAATATCAGTATTGCCCATTTTGCCAAAAACCAAAAAGAGTTTTTGAAAAAGGAGTTTGTTCTCTGCATCGAAAAATGAATCTTGATGGTCTTTTTGTTGCTACTTCTTATCAAAATCCTTTAGTGAAAAAGATGATTGTTAGCTTTAAATATGAACCTTATCTTAAAACTTTAGGGAAACCTTTAGCTTTTTTAATAATATCACATTTTCTTCTTTCGGGAAAAGAAAAAATTTTTAAGCCTTTGGAGAATTCCCTTTTTCTGCCTATTCCTCTTTCTTTTTATAAAAAAAGGTGGCGGGGGTTCAATCAAGCAGAAGAAATTGGGAAATATCTCTCGGAGTTTTTTAAAGTTCCTCTTCTCTCTAATAATCTCATAAAAATTAAAAAAACTCAACCACAAGTTGAGCTGAAAAGAGAAGAGAGGATTAAAAATATTCAAGGTGCTTTCAAAGTAAAAGAGCCAGCGAAAATTCGAGGAAAAAGGATATTTTTGGTTGACGACGTTTTTACTACTGGGAGTACGATGGAAGAAGCAGCTCGAGTTTTAAAAATTGCAGGCGCCAAAGAGGTTTGGGGAATCGTAGCAGCCAGAGAGCCATTAAGCGATTAAGTGGTTGAGTGGATTATAAAAACTGGCTTGTAGCCAGTTTTTGTTTGGATTTATACTCTCGCCTTCGCGATCTTGACGGATTGTATCCGCCTTTGCCCGCTACTGCGGGCGATACCCGCCTTCGCGATCTTTTTAAGCGGACTTCGTCCGCCGAAGCCCGCTACTGCGGGCGAAGGCGGAGGGGGTGGGACTCGAACCCACATGCCCATAAGGGCACCGGTTTTCAAGACCGGCTCCTTACCAAATTCGGAACACCCCTCCGATAAATCTTTATAGTTAAATAAATCTCTTATGTAAGAAAGCTCTTCCAGAGCCAGATTTAAGATATTTTTCAAAATTGTAAGCTGAATATTTATTCCGGAAGGCAACATAGACAATAAGTTTTACTGGCCGCCTATTTTTAGTAGCCGGGATTTCTCTTTTCTATGTTTCTGAATTCTATCTTCTAAATTACTTGTACATCCCGTATATGGATGACCATCTGCACATTTTAAAATGTAGACATAATACATTGAAATAGGGATTTCTCGCCTTCGCGATCTTTTTAAGCGGACTTCGTCCGCCGAAGCCCGCTACTGCGGGCGAAGGCGGAGGAGGTGGGACTCGAACCCACAATCCCGTTATTAGCGGGATACGGATTAGCAATCCGCTGCCTTACCAATTCGGCGCACTCCTCCCGAACTACCTCTAATCTTACCATTGAAATTTCAATAAATCAATTGCAGAATACCGATTTTTATGCTATTTTAAAACTGGTCCCCGTAGTTTAATGGATAAAACGCTTCCCTGCGGAGGAAGAGAGTGCAGGTTCAACTCCTGCCGGGGACACACAAAAAATACGGAAAATAGCTTTCCGTATTTTTGCTTTAGGGACTGTAACACTGTTTAACGTCGTAAACACAATTATTGAGTTCAACGTTTTGTTGAGCTATTATTTTAGTGTAGGTTAGATTTACCTTAAAATTCAATGAATTTAGATACACCAATTAAAGAAATTCCCAGGGTTGGACCGAACTTTCGAAAGAAATTGGAAAAAATGGGAATAAAAACAACCGAAGACCTTTTGTTTCATTTTCCTCATCGTTATGAGGATTTTTCTAATATTCGGCCAATTTCTAAAGTGAAATTGAACGAATCAAATTGTATTTTAGGAAAAATTTTAGAGATTAAAAACTCAAGAACTTGGAAGCAAAAAATGATTCTCACAGAAGCTCTTGTTGAGGATAAAACAGGGGCTATAAAAGTTATTTGGTTTAATCAGCCATATTTGATAAAGGTGCTGAAGGCCGGAGATGTGGTTTGCTTGGCTGGAAAAGTTAGTTTTGGAAATAAAGGAATATTTCTCTCAAGCCCTGCTTATGAGAAGGTTCAAGATACAAGAGAATTGATTCACACAGGAAGAATTGTGCCGGTTTACCCAGAGACAGAAGGTTTATCTTCCCGTTGGTTTCGATATATCTTAAAACCATTACTCCAAAGATTTAAAAACCAAATTCCGGAGATTTTGCCCCAAAAAATTATAAAGAAATACCACCTTCTCCCAAGAAATCAGGCCCTCTGGCAAGTCCATTTCCCCAATTCATTAAAAATGGCTGAAAGAGCAAAAGCTCGATTCTCTTTTGAAGAGCTTTTTTTGATCGAGCTTTCAGTTCTAAAAGAAAGATTAAAATTAGAAAAACAAAACGCACCAGTGATTCCAATTAATGTTGAATTAATAAAAGAATTTGTGAACTCTTTGCCCTTCAAATTAACTGATGCTCAAAGAAAATGTGCCTGGCAAATTTTAAAAGATATGGAAAAGCCAAAGCCAATGTCGCGGCTTTTAGAGGGTGATGTAGGATCGGGGAAAACAGTAGTTGCAGTTATTGCTGCTTTAAATGCAATAAAAGCTGGATTTCAGGTAGCTTTTATGGCTCCAACTGAAATTTTAGCCAAACAACACTTCAAAGAACTTACAAAACTTCTTCAACCTTTCAAAGTAAGAATTGCTCTCCTGACTGGTAAAGAAGATAAAATAATTTCTCAAAAATTAAAAAATGAAATTTTAGAAATTTCCCGAAATAAACTTTTAGAGAAAGCAAGGAAAGGAGAGGTTGATATTTTGATTGGTACTCATACTCTTATTCAAGATAAAGTAAAATTTGGCAAACTTGGCTTTTGTATTATCGATGAACAGCACCGCTTTGGAGTTGAACAACGAGCGAAATTAACTCAAAACTCAAAACTCAAAACTCAAAACTTATATATCCCTCATCTACTATCAATGACTGCCACTCCTATTCCCCGAACTTTGGCTTTAACAATTTATGGAGACCTCGATTTGTCAATTTTAGATGAAATGCCCAAGGGTAGAAAGAAAATAATTACTAAAGTTGTTCCCCCTGAAGAGAGAGAAAAAGCTTACCAATTTATAAGAAAGAGAGTAAAAGCCAGAGAACAAGTTTTTGTTATTTGCCCGAGAATAGAGAAAACTCAAAACTCAAAAGTCAAAAGTCAAACCCACAATTCAAAGTTCAAAACTAAAGAAGAACTATTATCTTGGACAGAGGCAAAAGCAGTTAATGAGGAATACGAAAAACTCTCGAAAGAGATTTTCCCGGATTTAAAAGTCGAAATGCTCCACGGGCGAATGAAACCAAAAGAAAAAGAAAAGATAATGAGAGACTTTAAAGCAGGGCAAATTGATATTTTAGTTTCCACCTCGGTAGTTGAAGTGGGTATTGATATCCCGAAAGCCACAGTAATAATGATTGAAGGAGCAGAAAGATTTGGTTTGGCTCAATTACATCAGTTTCGAGGAAGAGTTGGCCGATCGGATTTGCAATCTTATTGCTTTTTGTTTACTGAATCTCCTGCTAAAAAAACTCGCCAACGATTAGGGGCAATAGTTAAATCTGAAAATGGTTTTGAACTGGCCCAAAAAGATTTAGAAATTCGAGGCCCAGGAAGTCTATACGGAACAAAACAATGGGGAATTCCAGATTTAGCTATGGAGAATTTAAAAAATCTCCCCTTGGTGGAAAAAACAAGGGAAGCTGCCAAAGAACTTTTAGCTGAAGATCCTAACTTAGAAAAATATCCTTCCTTGAAAGAAAAACTAAAAAGGTTTGAAAAAAGACTTCATTTGGAATAAATTAAAAAGATTAAACGGGATTGTGGCGAATTTTTGGTGTATTCCAAAATTCTAAATATTTCCCTAACATTAATCGGAGTTGGGCATCTAAAGCTGGTAAAGCACCAAAAACTATTAAAGTAAGAGGTAAAAGTAACCATTGAGAGACCATTGAGATTTTTTTAAGGTAGCTTACTTTTTTTGGTGGAGGGGGTAAGAAAAGAATATTGGTAGCTGCTCCAACAATCATTCCAATATTGGCAAAAAGCATAATACTTGCAGTTACTCGAGGGAGATTATAAGAAAATAGAGTGAGGTTAAACTCTCCTTTACCCAAAACCAAGGGCAACCAGCCTAAAAACAAAATTAACAAACTAGCACAAGCCCAAGACCAAAATCCCTCAAAAGTAATAACACTATAAAAGATCTTCTTTTTTAGGGAGATCTTTTTATTTTTCAAAAAGTTATAGAAAAGATAAGGAATTTCAATACATCCCCAAGCCCATCTTCGTTGCTGTTTGTATTGATTCAAAAAAGTTTTCATTAGGTTCTCTCCGGTTACCACATCCATAGAAACTGGATAATAGAGTGGTTGAACTCTGTAATCTCCATCGAATTTGAAAAAGGCTTTCCAAAAAATTCGGGAATCATCAGCTACTACATTCTTTGGGTAGCCAACCTTAAAAAAGGCTTCTCCAGCCATTGAATGAGAAGAATAGGTTACTAACTGTTCAGGCCTTTCTTGTTGCATCATTTGCCAGAAAGTATTGGAGGTAGCCACCACTCGACTAAAAGCTGGAGCTTCCCAAAGATTGTTATGATAAACTGGGATTGGCTGAAAACTAGATTTTAAAGGTTTTTTAGAAGTCAAATAATGATAAGTTAAACAAAGAAAATATTGAGGAAAAACTTTAGTATCAATATCGAAAATTGAAATAATAACATTTTGATAGGGAATCTTTTCTTCATCAATTATCTTTTTGGCAACTTTTGCAGCAAAAGCTATATTAGAACCCTTTCCTCGAACTTCTCCGGGCAAATCTCTTGGATGGGTCGTTATTTCAAAGCGGTGAAAATATTTCCCGTATTCCTTTTTAGCTCGCTCTCCTATTTCTTTTATATCTCCTCGCATTCTCTCTTCTTGAGCCAAAATAATTATTAAATTTTCTTTTGGATAAATTGCTTCTTTTAAAGAGTTCAAAGTTTCTCTCACCACCTCCCATCCCTCTTTCGCTTGAGGCAAAATAATTAAGTGATAAATCTTTTGCCAAGAGAAAGTCTTCAATTTCTCTTGCCAATCTATTTCTAAGCTTCTTTTCATTTTTTTAAAAGAAATAACCTGATGCAAAGAAAGATAAATAACTTTCAATGTCCAATACAAACAAAAAAGAATAATAAAAAAAGCCACCCAAACTGGCTTTAACCAAGAAAAAATCAAGGCGAAACTTAAAGTGGCTAAACTTATAACTCCCGGCAAAATTTCGAAAAACCGATAAAGCCGTCTCTCTCTGGGACTCTCAAGGTCTGAAGCCCGGCCAATTTCAAGATAATTTTGCATAGAGTACCTATTTATATTAGTGGCCTCGACGGGAGTTGAACCCGTATTACGAGCTTGAAGGGCTCGTGTCCTAGCCGTTAGACGACGAGGCCATATAACTGAGAGAGCAAAACTGATTTTATTTTACCAAGAAATTGAAAAAAAACAAGAAAAAGGATATAATTGTTAAATTGTTATATTGTTAAATTGTTAATATGAAAATTTTAGCTATTGATACTTCGTGCGACGATACTTGCGCAAGCATATTAAAAGTCAAAAGTCAAAAGTCAAAAGTCAAAAGTTTTAACATTCTTTCTAATATTGTTTCTTCTCAAGTAAAATTGCACCAAAAATATGGAGGAGTTTATCCTTTTTTGGCAAAGAGAGAACACCAACGCAATCTGATACCAGTATTAAAAGAATCTTTATCAAGAGCAAGATTGCTAAAGTTAAAAGTCAAAAATCAAAAATCAAAACTACAGCTTAAAACTCAAAAATTAAAAGAAATTTTAAAGAGAGAGGAAATTCTTTACAAAAAATTAAAGAGATTCTTAGAGAAATACCAAAAGCCGAAAATTGACATAATTGCCGTAACAATTGGACCAGGCTTGGAACCTTGTTTATGGCAAGGAGTAAATTTTGCCAAGGCCTTAGCTTTTTGGTGGGATCTGCCGGTGGTTCCCGTAAATCATATTGAAGCCCATGTACTTGCTAACTGGCTAGAGCCAGTTAGCAGAAATTTTCAATTTTCAGTTTTCAATTTTCAAAAATTGTTTCCAGCGGTTTGCTTGATTGTTTCAGGAGGGCATACCCAATTGATTTTAATGAAGAGGATTGGCAATTATAAAATAATTGGCCAAACAAGAGATGATGCCGCTGGAGAGTGTTTTGATAAAACAGCCAGAATCTTAGGTCTACCCTATCCAGGGGGACCAGCCATTGCCAAGCAAGCTTGGCAATGGAAATCCGAAATCCGAAATCCGAAATCCGAAATTAAATTGCCAAGACCAATGATAAATAGTAAAGATTATGATTTTAGTTTCTCCGGACTAAAAACTGCTGTGCTTTACGATTTCAAAAATCGTCCGAAAAAAGTAAGGAATTCGAAAGAATATATTAGGACTATGTCAAGAGAAATTCAACAAGCAATCATCGATGTTTTAATTAAAAAGACAATTAAAGCAGCAAGAGATTACAGGGTAAAATCTATTTTATTTGGAGGAGGAGTAGCTGCCAATGATGAATTACGAAAGCAGTTCCAATTAAAAATTAAAAATTTAAAATTAAAAATTAACTTTCTGGTTCCTCCAAAAAATCTTTGCACTGACAATGCAGCGATGGTGGGGGTAGCTGGGTATTTTAATCGGAAAAAAGCTACAAAAAATTACCAAAAAATAAAAGTCTTAGCCAATCTAAGAATCACCCAATTCAATACGTGTTAACACAGCCATGGCTAAATTAACACGAATGAAGATAGCGAAATAAAATTTATGGAATTACCAAAAGTTTATAATCCAAAAGAGGTGGAAGGTAAAATTTACAAACTCTGGGAGAAATCAGGGTTTTTGAAAGCAAACCCAAAAAGTAAAAAACCTCCTTTTTGTATCATAATGCCACCCCCTAATGCTAACGGACCCTTACATATAGGGAATGCTGTTTTTGTGACTTTACAAGATATTATGATTCGCTACCAAAGAATGAGAGGGAAGGAGGTTTTATGGCTGCCAGGAGTTGATCATGCCGGTTTTGAGACTCAAGTCGTTTTTGAAAAAGAATTGAAGAAGAAAGGCAAAAGTAGATTCCATTATTCTCCAAAAGAACTTTATCAAATGATCTGGAAGTTTTGTCAGAAATATAAAAAAATTATTGAAAATCAACTCAAAAGATTAGGAGCTTCTTGTGACTGGTCAAGAGAAAAATTTACTTTAGATAAAAATATTATAGAAATTGTTTATCAAACCTTCAAAAAACTTTACGATGATAAATTAGTTTATCGAGGCGAAAGAATAATCAATTGGTGCCCTTATCATCGAACTTCTCTTTCCGATTTGGAAGTAAAACACAAAAATATTAAAGGAAAACTTTGGTTTATCCGTTACCCCCTCAAAACTACAAACTCCAAACTACAAACTACAAACTATATCAAAGTAGCAACCACTCGACCCGAAACAATGCTGGGCGATGTAGCGGTAGCGGTGAATCCGAAAGATACAAGGTATAAAAACTTAGTTGGCAAAAAAGTTCTCTTGCCTTTAGTTGGACGAGAAATTCCTATTATTGCTGACAAAAGAGTGGATATGGAGTTTGGTTCAGGAGCAGTTAAAGTTACGCCAGCTCACGATCCTCTTGATTTTGAAATTGCTCTCACCCACAAACTCAAAGCAATTCAAGTGATTGGGAAAGAAGGAAAAATGACTGAGATGGCGGGTAAAAATTATGCTGGTTTAAGAATTCTTGAATGTCGAAAGAAAATTTTGGAAGATTTAAAAAATAAAGGGCTTTTAGAAAAAGTGGAAGATTATCAATACTCAATTGCTGTTTGTTACAAATGCGGAACTCCAATTGAACCTTTAATCTCAAAGCAATGGTTTATTAAAATTAAGCCATTAGCCAAAAAAGCAATTAAGGTGGTGGAAGAAGGGAAAATAAAATTTATTCCCGAGCATTATAAAAAAATTTATCTTCATTGGATGAAAAATATCCATGATTGGAATATTTCGCGCCAAATTGTTTGGGGCATTAAAATGCCGGTTTGGCAATGCCAAAATAAAAACTCAAATCTCAAAAGTCAAAAATCAAAAATAAAAAACCGCTATTTTGTTTCTCTAAAAAAACCAAGAAAGTGCCCTGTTTGTGGGAAGTGTGTTCCTAAACAAATTGAAGATACTTTTGATACCTGGTTTTCTTCTGGCCAATGGCCCTTCACGACTCTCCTAGCGTCAGGTGGGTCGAAATCAAAAGTCAAAAGTCAAAAGTCAAAAACAATTTTTAATTACACAAGTGAGGATTTCGAGTATTTTTACCCAACTTCGGTAATGGAAACTGCTTGGGACATTCTTTTCTTTTGGGTCGCTAGAATGATTATGTTAGGACTCTATTGTACGGGCAAAGTACCATTTAAATATGTCTTTTTGCATGGATTAGTAAGAGATAAAGATCGCCAAAAAATGTCAAAGTCGAAAGGAAATGTTATTGATCCTTTAGGAGTAGTGGAGCTTTATGGAGCTGATGCTTTACGAGGAGCTTTAGTTTTTGGAACAGGCCCTGGAAAAGATGTTATAATTTCAGAAGAGAAAGTTATTGGCCAAAGGAAATTTACTAACAAAATTTGGAATGCCGCAAGGTTTGTTCTGTCGAACAAACCTCCGCGAATCAACGCGAATTTAACTCGCGAATTTACGCGAATGAAAAATCTGACAAAAGCAGATAAAGAGATAATAAACGCCTTGAGGGCTACAATAAAATCAGTAACTAAAGATTTGGATAAGTTTCAGTTTCATAATGCCCTGCAAAAGGTATATCGATTTTTCTGGTATAATTTCTGTGATTTTTATATTGAACAATCGAAAGAGCAACTCCAGAATCCAAAATTAAAAACTCACACTCTTAAAATTCTTTTATATATATTATTGAATTCAATAAAACTTCTCCATCCCTTTATACCATTTATTACCGAAGAAATTTATCAACGATTACCTTTGAAAAATAAAAAGAAGTGTTTGATGGTTGAAGAATGGCCAAACCCATGACTTACTTTCTCTATCTTTTTGGTTTTCTTCCGAGCACCCTCTGGTTATTTTTTTATTTGAGAAAAGATGCTCATCCTGAATCAAATCGAATGATTTTGAAAATTTTCTTTTTTGGGATGTTAGCAGCTTTTTTTGCTATATTTTTGGAAAAAGGCTTTCAACTAATCACCTCTCACCCTTTTTTAGTAATCTTTTTTGGTGGAGCTTTTATTGAAGAATATCTGAAATATTTGGTAGTAAAATTTGGTGTTTTTAAAAATTCTGAAATGGATGAACCGCCTGACCTTCTTTTGTATATGATTATTTCAGCTCTAGGTTTTGCAGCTCTGGAGAATATTTTAGTTTTGAGTAATTATCATCCAATTTTAACCCCTGTTAAAGCTTTGGAGGTAATGGGTTGGCGATTTGTCTCAGCTACTTTCTTGCATGCTTTATGCTCGGGGACTTTAGGATATTTTTTAGCCCTTTCTTTTTTTCATATTCGCCAAAGAAAAAGATTTTTCTTGGCTGGGTTAGGGATAGTAATGACTTTACACGGACTTTACAATTGGTCTATAATGAAAATAGAAGGACCGGAGAAATTTATCCTCCCTTTCTTTGTCTTAATAATTTTAGCTTGGTTGGTTTCTTTTTGGCTTAAAAAATTAAAAAGGTTGAAAAGTATATGTTTGGTCGAAAAATTCGAGGTATAAACCGATGAATTTTTCGCAACCAAACATAATACCCCGCCCTCTATGCTGTCTATAATTTTTAAAACAAGATAATTAAAAGGCAGATAGTAATTAAAGTTGTAGAACTAGCATTTAGACGGCTTAGAGGGCGGGGTGTAAGAATCTGTAACGTGAATAAGTTTTTATAAAAACTTATTCACTAACATCTTCTAACACATGTCATTTTTCCAAAAACTTAAAAAAGATATTGGGATAGAAGAGGAAATAAAAGAGGAAAAACCAAGAAAGAAAATTCCCAAGAAAAAAAGAGAGATAAAGAAAAAAGAGACATCTATAAAAGAAGAAATTTCGGAGGAAAAAGTAGAAAAAGTTTCAATATCCCCTAAAAAATCCGCCTCCGATTGGCTGAAAGCAGAGGGGCAATTGGCAGTAGATGTTTATCAAACCGAAACTGAATTTTGTGTTCAAGCGCCAATTGCCGGAGTGGAGCCTGAAGATATTGATATCTCAATTGAAAACGAAATGTTAATAATAAAAGGAGAAAGAAGAGAACCTGAGCAAAATAAAGAAAAAAATTACTTTTATCAGGAGTGCTATTGGGGGCCATTTTCCAGACAGATAATTTTACCAGAAGATGTTGATATTCAAAGAGTAAAAGCCACTTTAAAGAAAGGAATTTTAACTATCAAGATTCCCAGGGTAAGAAGAGTGAAGAAAAAGAAAATTGTTATCCAAACAGTGGAATAAATAAATTTGGAGATAGAAAAATTCAAAAAAGCCCCGCTGAAAGCGGGGCTTTTTTTTGTGCCCTCGGGAGGATTCGAACCTCCACGGGTCTCCCCACAGCGTCCTAAGCGCTGCGCGTCTCCCAGTTCCGCCACGAGGGCAAGATTTAGCTTTTAAATTATACCATTAAAAAACAACTGAGGCAACTCAAAGTTGCCTCAGAGTAAGTTACTTCTTTATCTTGCCATAACTCAAAAATACTTCCTGGTCTATCCCTTTTGATCTATCCTTTTAGATAGAAGTTCCCCGCGCTTTCTTTTCTTAAAACATTGCAGCCACAATAGCTGGAATAACTCTGGCAAACAAAGCAATGGCTAAACCAATTAGAGCGTAAACAATGAAGCTTTTCCCTTTGCCTACTTTTTCCGGGTCGCCTGCAGCAGTGAGGTAGATAAAACCGCCCGCTATAATCATAATGACAACAATAGTGGTTAAAATATAGAAAACCCAATCAGTGGCATAAGTAATCGTATTCACTAAACAAACCGTTCCCCACTCAGTCGTAGCTACATCAATATTTCCTATAGGGCAATAGCCATCCGGTGCTCCTACTATATCATTCTTTTCATAACTAACACCTCCAACTTTGATATTTCGGTGGATTTTACAACATTCAGCTGGTCCCTCAAATTGGGCTGAAGCAACCATTGGCAGAACTATCATTGCCAGCAAACTTCCTAAAACTACAGCTGTCAATATTTTTTTCATTGTTGAGATATAATATTAATCTTGCTCGACCTTTGTATATTATTTTAATTATAATTATTTTTTAGCATTTAGCTACCCAAGATACTTCTGATAATGCCAATTATCATTCTACTCAAAAGTATAATAGCTAATCCAACAATTGTCCAGAAGATTATTTTTTTGCCGGTTTCAACTCGGTTTGGATCGCCAGCGGCGGTCATAAAATAAAAGGCACCAACTAAAATCATTAAAGGAGCAAGAATTATTCCGATATAAAAAGTCCAATTTGTAATTCGGTCTACTAGAGCAGGAATAGAAGTAGCGGAGATAGGTGGTTCAATAGTAATCCCCGAAACAATTACTGGTACCAAAAGAATATACCCAATCAGCAATCCTTTTAGAAATTTTAATTTCATAAAAAGGTAAATTATTTTATTTTAACTCTTAAGGCTTTAAAAAAACAAGTCCAAAATGATAATCCCCTGCTTTAAACTCTTTCTCAAGCTGAAAACCAACTTCTTGAGCTATCTCTTTCACTTTTTCTTTTGAAGGAGCCCCTTCTTTTGGAGCAAAAGGTGCTTCAGGTTTCCATTCAACTACTAAAACTCTTCCTCCGGGTATTAAAACTCTTTTAGCTTCTTTAAAAACTCCTTCTTTGTTGTCTACTTGAAATAAAAGATCGGTAATTAAAACTAAATTGCAACTTGAGTCGGGAATTTGAAGAATTCTTTTTTCAACATCGGCTACTATTTTTCTAATATTTGAAATTCCTTCAAGTTTTGCTTTACTTTCTAAGGCAGAAAGAGGTTCTTCTTGAATATCTACCGCAAAAACTTGACCATCTTCTAACTTTCGAGCTAAAGGCACCGTCCAGCCACCCGAGCCACAACCAAAATCGGCGGCTATCATTGTGCTTCGCAAAGGAATCTGTTGTAATATTTGAATAGGGTTAACAAATTCAGGCATAATGATTAACTCAAATCGCAAATCGCAAAAGTCAAAACCACAATTTAAAGGTCAAATCTTCAATTACTTTTAAGTTTTGAGATATAGTTTTGAGATTTGACTTTTGAGTTTTGAGTTTTTTCAAAGGCATATTGCCGAGGCTACTTTGTCTCCCTTATCCAACCTCATCACTCTCACTCCTGAAGCTGCTCTGCCAATGACTGAGATTGATCCCAATGAAGTTCTAATAACCTGTCCTTTTTGAGAAATAACAATTAGATCTCTTTCTTCATCACCGACCACTTTAGAGAAAACAATTCTACCCGTTTTTTCGGTGATCCTGGCTGCTTTAATCCCTGATCCCCCTCTCTTTTGTAATCTAAACTCTTCAATTTTTGTTCGCTTTCCATATCCATTCTCAGTAATCACCAATAAATAGCTTTGGGCTTTTTTTAGTTTTAACTTTTGAGTTTTGAGTTTTGAGTTTTGAGTTTTTATTACGTCCATTCCAATCACTTCATCTTCTCCAATTAATCTTATTCCCCTAACCCCTGCTGCCCCTCTTCCCATTGCTCTTATATCTTTTTCTTTAAATCTTATTGATTTACCATTTTTAGTAACCAAAATTATTTCATCTCCCTCATCACAGATTGCTGCTTTTTTCAAAAGGTCACCCTTTTGTAATTTTATGGCAATTAAACCTGATCTTCGGACATTCTTAAAAGCTTGCAAATCGGTTTTCTTAATTATACCATTTTTAGTTACCATTACTAAATACTTCTTTTCTCCCTCATCTGCTTTGCTGTAAGGTACTAAGCTTAAAACTTTTTCTTCCTGAGAGAGCTCTAGAAAGTTTAAAATTCCTCTCCCTTTTGCCACTCTCCCCATTTCTGGAACTTCCCAACAGAAACATTGAAAAACCTTTCCTGAATCAGTAAAGAACAAAAGTTTATCTAAAGTGTTAGCCGCTATAAAGTGTTCGACAAAATCTTCTTGAGAAATTTCAATCCCCATAATGCCCTTTCCTCCTCGTTGCTGAATTTTGTAAAGAGAAGGTTTTACTCTTTTGATAAATCCTCCCTTGGTTAAAGTAATAATTGTTTCTTCTTGAGGAATTAAATCCTCTTGAGCAATCTCTCCCGGCTTGGAACTCACCACTTTTGTTTTTCTCTCGTCTCCATATCTCTCTTCCATCTCTTTAAATTCCTTCTTCATTACCTCTTTAACTTTTTTAGGACTTTTTAAAATTAAAGTTAACTCTTTTATTCTCTTTTTGGTTTCTTTAAGCTCTTTTTCAATTTTCTCACGTTCTAAGCGAGCTAAATTTTGAAGTTTCATCTCCAAGATAGCGTTTGCTTGAATCTTCGTTAATTTAAATTTCTTTTGCAAATTCTTTTCTGCCTCATCCCTGCTTTCTGATTTTTTAATAGTTTTAATCACCTCATCAATATTTTTTAAAGCCACCATTAACCCCTCTAAAATATGGGCTCTTTCTTTTGCTTTTTCTAATTCAAACTTTGTCCTTCTTAAAACTACTTCTTTTCGGTGTTTTAAATAGTAAGTTAGGACATCTACCAAAGAGAGAACTTTCGGTTGAATTCCATCCACTAAAGCCAGCATATTTAAATAGAAAGTTTTTTGAAGGTCGGTATATTTGTAAAGAGCATTTAAAACTTTTTTGGGAAAAGCATCTCTTTTAAGCTCAACTACTATTCTCATTCCTTCTCTATCAGACTCATCTCGAATATCCTTCACTCCCTCGATCTTCTTCTCCTCAACCAGTTTAGCAAATTGCCGAACTAAATCTGACTTTTGTACTTGGAAAGGAATCTCGGAAATAATAATTTGGTAATTTCCTCTTTTTAGCTCTTGAATTTCCGCTTTGCCCCTCATTAAAATCGCTCCTTTTCCTTGAGAATAAGCAGAAATTATCTCTTTTTTCCCATAAATTATGCCTCCGGTTGGAAAGTCGGGGCCCTGGATAAATTGAAAAAGATCTTCAGTAGTTGAGGAAGGATGATCGATTAAATAACAACATGCCTTCAATACTTCAGAAATATTATGAGGAGGAATGTTGGTGGCCATCCCTACCGCAATTCCCAATGAGCCGTTTAATAAGAGCTGGGGCAGAGGTGAGGGTAAAACAGCCGGTTCTTTTCTTGTGCCATCATAATTGGCTCTAAAATCAACCGTATCCTTTTCAATATCTCTGAGCATTTCTTCCCCAATCGGAGAAAGGCGAGCTTCAGTATAGCGGTAAGCAGCTGCCGAATCTCCATCAATTGAGCCGAAATTTCCTTGGCCATTGATTAAAGGATACCTTAAAGAAAAATCTTGAGCCATCCGGACCAGAGCATCGTAAACTGCCATATCTCCATGGGGGTGGTAACGAGATAAAACTGAACCGATCACAGAGGCAGATTTTTTAAATTTAGCTGTGTGCCTCAAACCGTCTTCGTACATTGCATATAAAATTCGCCGGTGGACTGGCTTTAAACCATCTCTTACATCGGGTAAAGCTCGAGAAATAATGACGCTCATTGCATAATCCAAATAACTCTCGCGCATCTCATCAGTTATTTCTCGCGGTTTTATATACCCTATTTCCTCTTGAGGTTTTTTCTTTGTCATATTTATTTTATTGAGGATTGACCGAAGTAGAGGAGGTTGAAAGTTCGGTGTTCTCTAATTCTTTAAAAACTTGGTTTAACTTTTCCATTTTCTCTTTTACTTCTTTAAAGGATAATTGGTTTATTTCTTCTTTAGGGAAATTTATCTTTTTTAAAAAATCTTTTTTCTCGAATTCTTTTATCTTTTCCTGGAAATTTTTAACTACCAAAAAGCTAAGGGGAACAGCCGTAGCAATAGTTACTCCAAAAAGAATAAATCTTTTCCAAAAAGGACTAAGTTTTTGAATTCTTTTTGATATTTCCTCCTTCACAAATTTAAGGTTTCAAAACTACAATTTCAATTTCTTCCTTTGGTAAATCTTTTAAAGATATTTTCAATTTTTTTTGAGGTTCTGTCTCTTCTCTTCCCATTATTTTCAAAAATTTCTCTAATGGTTCGAGATTCAATTTTAATTTTGGAATTTTATAATGCATGGGGATAACTATTTTAGGCTCAATCTGAGAAATAATGTTTGCTGCTTCTTTAGCCCCTACTGTAAAATTTCCCCCAACCGGAATCATTAAAATATCAACCTCCCCAATTTCTTCAAGTTGTTCCTCTTTCAACTCTTTTTGTCCAATATCTCCGAGATGACAAACTTTCATCTCCTCTACTTCGATTTTGTAAATTGTGGTTACTCCTCTTTCTTTCCCCTCAGCGTTATCGTGAAAACCCCGGATTCCTTTAATAAAAACACCTTTGGTTTCATATTCGCCAGGAGTTTCAATTAAAAAAGGGCTTGTTAAAATTGCTTTTTTGTGAGAATGGTCAGAATGAGAGTGAGTAATAAGCAAAATATCAGCCTCTATTTTGGGCACTTTTAATCCTAAGGTCTCATCAAAAGGGTCAATAGCAATTTTTACTTCTTCTTGTTTATTTCTCTTGGCCCTTATTTCAAAAAAAGATTGGCCATACCATCTAATAACCATAGATTTTTTTATTCTACCACAACCTTCTTCCTCTTGCAATAAATTAATTTCTCAGGTATATTTACAATATATGAGGTTGAAAAGTTTAAGAAAAATTAAATACCAAATCATCTCCCCTCCGAAAATTGGAGAGATTGTGGAAGGAAAAGTTTTGGGTTGGAGTCAGGGGGCCTTATTTTTAGATTTAGGCCCAAAAGGAATTGGGATAATTTATGGAAGGGAGTTTTATCAGGCTAAAGATCGATTAAAAAACTTAAAAATGGGGGACATCATTACCGCTAAAGTAGTAGATTTAGAAACCGAAGAAGGGTATCGAGAGCTTTCGGTGGTTGAAGCGGAAACTGAGTTAGCTTGGTCAGAAGTGAAAAGACTAAAAGAAAAAGGGGAAGTTTTTGAAGTTCAGATTAAAGGAGCAAATAAAGGAGGTTTAATTTGTGAGGTAAAAGGAATTCAAGGATTTATTCCTTCTTCCCACCTTTTACCTCCCCATTATCCAAAGGTAGAAGGAGCTGAACCAGCTAAAATTGCTAAGGAGTTGCAAAAACTGGTGGGCAAGAAACTAAAAGTGAAAATCTTAGACTTTGATCCTAAAGAAAGAAAACTTATCTTATCAGAAAAAGCCACGGAAAAAGAAAAATTAGAAGAAGCCTTGCAAAAATATAAAGTAGGAGATGTGGTGAAGGGAGAAATCACTGGAGTTACAAATTTTGGGGCATTCTTAAAGTTTGGCGAAGGATTAGAAGGTTTAATTCATGCCTCTGAAATCTCTAATAAAGAAGCCCAGCGACCTACTGAAATTCTAAAAGTTGGAGATAAAGTAGAAGCAAAAATTATTGAAATTGCAAACAATCGAGTATATCTTTCCTTAAAAAAGAAATGAAAAATTTTATTAAAAATTTACTCATAATCTTGCTGATTTTCCTCATTATTTCAGGAATTTTTGCTTTGGTTAACCCTCAGGTTTTTCAAGGACTGAGAGAGATTTCTTTTAGCGAATTGGCAAAAGAAATTAATCAAGGAAAAATTGAGAAAATCACAATTTCTGGAAATGATCTTTTCATAAAATATAAGTCGGGCAAAGAGGCTTTTTCAAGAAAAGAATCAGGTATCTCTTTAACTGAAGCATTAGTAAGTTATGGAGTAGATAAAGAAAAACTTAACCAGATTGAATTAACCGTTGAAAAAGAAAAGGGAGGAATTTTAAGTTGGTTGTTACCCCTTTTGTTTTTAATAATTCCTGTTTTATTTTTTGGCTGGTTCTTTTGGATGATTTTCCGACAGGCAAAAACTGGAACCTCTCAAACTTTCAATTTCTTAAGAGCTCCCGCTAAAATTTTCGGCACCGGCAAAGCACCGGGTGAAAAAGTTAGTTTCAAAGATATTGCTGACTTAGAAGAAGCCAAAGAAGAAATAAAAGAAGTAGTGGATTTTTTGAAAAATCCAAAGAAATATTTTAAAATGGGGGCTCGAATTCCAAGAGGAGTACTTTTGGTAGGTCCTCCGGGAACAGGAAAAACGCTTATGGCTCGAGCAGTAGCTAATGAAGCTGGAGTACCTTTCTTTTCTATGTCTGGTTCTGAATTTATTGAACTTTTTGTGGGGGTAGGAGCAAGTAGAGTAAGAAGTCTTTTTGAAACAGCAAAAAAACATCAACCTTGTATTGTTTTTATTGATGAAATTGATAGTATTGGAAAAATAAGAGGAGTAGGAATTGGTGGGGGGCATGAAGAAAGAGAGCAAACTTTAAATCAAATTTTAGCCGAAATGGACGGTTTTGAAAAAGAAACTGGAATCATTGTTATGGCTGCAACAAATAGACCCGAGTACTTGGATCCAGCTCTTTTGCGACCTGGAAGATTTGACAGAAGAATTGTCTTAGATTTACCAGATATGAAAGGCAGGGAAGAAATTTTGAAAATTCACTCTCACGGAAAACCTCTTGCTTTAGATGTTAATTTGAAAGAAGTAGCTGAGCGAACTCCTGGTTTTTCAGGAGCTGATTTAGCAAACTTAGTAAATGAAGCAGCAATTTTAGCAGCCAGAAGAAATAAAAAACAAATCTATCAGGAGGAATTTTTAGAAGCAATTGAAAAAGTTTTGTTGGGTCCTGAAAGAAAAAGCCATCTCTTATCTGAGAAAGAAAAAGAAATTTCTGCTTTCCATGAAGTAGGTCATGCTCTGGTTTCTACTTTCTTGCCAGAAGCTGAACAGGTCAGGAAAATCTCAATTGTGGCTCGAGGAATGGCAGCTGGGTATACTCTCAGTTTACCAAAGAAAGAGAAACGAATTAAAACCAAATCGGAATTTTTAGCGGAAATAGCTGTTTTACTTGGAGGATATTGCGCTGAGAAATTAAAATTTGGAGAAATTTCTACCGGAGCAACAAATGATTTGGAGAAGGCAAGTATTTTAGCCCGGAATTTAGTGGTAAAATATGGGATGTCAAAGCTTGGTCCAATTTCTTTTGGCAAGAGAGAAACTTTACCATTTTTGGGCTGGGAAACCGAAACAGAAAGAAACTACTCAGAAAAAGTGGCAGCAGCAATTGATAAAGAAACTGAGAGATTCATAAAGGAGGCTGAAAAAAAAGCAATAGGAATTTTAAGGAAAAAGAAAAAACTCCTTGAAAAGATTGCCAAAGTTTTAATAGAAAAAGAAACAATAGAAAAGGAGGAATTTGAAAAGTTAGTGAAAGGATCTAAAATAAAAAAGGGGTCTAAGAGGAAATTAAAGAAATAAAATTAAGCGCGTGTAGCTCAGGGGTTAGAGCACAGGTCTTATAAACCTGGGGTCGGTGGTTCAAATCCACCCACGCGCACTTGCCCTCCCAACTTTTGGGAGGAGAAGGGCGGTTAGCTCAGTTGGTTAGAGCGTCTCAGTGACATTGAGGAGGTCGCAGGTTCAAGTCCTGCACCGCCCACAAATTAGTAATTAGTTTATGAGTAAATGAGTTTATGAGTAAAATATATGAGTAAAATAGTGGAACAATTTATTAAACCTTTTCTGAAAGAAAATCTCCCTGATGTTAGGCCAGGAGATACAGTTAAAGTTTATCAAAAGATTCCCGCCTCCGCTAAAGCTTCCGCGGGCAAGAAAGAAGGGGATAAAGAAAGAACCCAGGTTTTTGAAGGAGTAGTTTTGGCAAGAAAACATGGCAAAGGAATCTCCTCAACAATTACGGTCAGGAAGGTTGTTGGTGGAATTGGAGTGGAGAGAATTTTTCCTTTACATTCCCCTATTATTGAGAAGATCGAGATAGTGAAAAGAGGAAAAGTAAGAAGAGCAAAACTTTATTATTTAAGAGAAAGAGTAGGTAAGAAAGCGAGGTTAAAGAGAAAACCCACCTCCGCCAAATCCTCAGCCGGCAAGGAAGAAAAATGATGGGCGAGTGCTGGAATTTGGTAGACAGCTTGGACTGAGGCTCCAAGGGGAAATTTTTCCCGTGAGGGTTCGAGTCCCTCCTCGCCCACTTTCAGGAGGTGTGCGGGTTCGCCCGGTGATAAACACCGGGCGCCCCGTGTTGATCACGGGGCGAATCCCGCCCTGGGCATCAATGGAAAAAATAGCTTGTTCATTTAAAAATAAAAGGAGGTAACCAAGATGAGAAATGTATCTTGTTTGCAAGGACCACAGGATTTAGCTCAAATTAAAAAGTATGCTCTGAATTCTTTAAGTGAAGAAGAGAGGTTATTCGTTGAGGCAATGGATAAGAAATTAAAGGCTTATCTTAGAGAGGAGAAAGATGATTTTCTAACGTTTGAAGAAGTGGTAAGATTGAGATGCTTATGGTTAAAATATCAACACTTAAAGCCTTTTATCTTTCCTTTTGATCCTCAGAAAAAAATCCCAAAAATATATCGGAACAGAAAGGCATTTATTATCTGGACAGTTTGGAGGAGCTATCATCTTTTAGGCGAAGAGGACTTAGAAAAGGCATCCTTGGAAGCAGGAAATATCCTTTCTGAATTTCAACCTCCCTATCCAGCTGAGGTAAAAGAAAAAGCAGTAAGAAGATTTGCAGTAATTATGGAAAATACAGGATATGGTTGTCTAACTGATCTTTTAATCTCTTTCTGGAAAGAAAAAATATTCCCTTATCTGGAAGGAATATGGGAATTCAAGTGGAAATTAAAACCAAATCGTTAAAAGAAAATCTTGAAGCCCCCTTTGGAGAAAATTAAATTTCTCCTTGGGGCTTTTTTTTAAAAATATTTAGCTTTCGACTAATCAAAAACCCGTGGCAGTGGCCACGGGTAATTTTATTTTAATAGGAAGTCAAGTGGACTAGTTACTTAAAATTTCCATTTCAGTTAATTTTGCTCCAAATTCTAAAGCTGCCTGGCGGGAAGGAAACCAAACATCAACATGATAATAACCCTTTTTGGGGTTCATTCTATCTTCAACCGCAAAAATTTTATCTCCAAAAATTTCTGGCAGTCGAATCTGGGTGCCAAAAGGCAAAAGATTGTTAGCTACAATTCCATCTCTTACTTTCTTGCCAGAAGCTGTAACATAAGGATCTCCTTGAGTTTCCCACACCGAAGAAGAATAAGCAGTAACAATTACCTTAACTCTTTTTATTACTTGAGGAGACTTCTTTAAGGGTGTAGGAGCCGAAGAAAGTAAGGTATTTTGCTGAATGATTTGAAAATCAGAAATCTCTTTCTCCAACTCAATACCAATATCTGCCATTACTTTCTCAGTTTTTGGCAGATAAAGAGGATAAATCCCTAAAATCCCTATCAAAATTACCAAAATCAGTAAAGCCCATTTTTTAGAGGATAACATACCAGAATCCCTAAAATAGGGATTCTGGTAATCTATCATAACCAAATTTAAAAGTCAACCCTTCACCTTTAGTAAAGGTGAAGGGTTTGATTTTGAGCGGGAGACGGGACTCGAACCCGCAACCTTCTCCATGGCAAGGAGACGTTCTGCCAATTGAACTACTCCCGCATTTTGTGCCGCGGTCCGGAGTTGAACCGGAATCCCAGGTTTTTCAGACCCGTGCCGTGACCACCTTGGCTACCGCGGCAATGTGGGCGGTGTAGGATTTGAACCTACGACCTCCGCGGTGTAAACGCGACGCTCTAGCCAACTGAGCTAACCGCCCATAAAAAGTCAATTAGTTGATGAGTAGATGAGTAGATGAGAAATCTCATCAACTCAAGGCGCGAAGCGCCGTGCTCATCAACTAATTTCTAATTTTTGTGCCGGGGGTGGGACTCGAACCCACACGGGGAAATTCCCCAAGAGATTTTAAGTCTCTCGTGTCTACCGATTCCACCACCCCGGCAAATTTTGAGGCGCGGGTGGGAATCGAACCCACGTATAAGGGATTTGCAGTCCCTTGCCTTGCCTCTTGGCTACCGCGCCAAAAATATCAATCTTCAATCTCATTTAATAACTTATCTATCTCTTGAGCTTTTTTCAATTCTTTATCTTGGAGAAATCTAATTTTGGGAATTGGCTTCATAAATAAGCGAGCATTAAGAATTTGTTGGATAGTGTAAATTTCTTTATCTAAAATTTTTAAGACATTTTCTGTTTCTTTTTCAGGAAAAACAGAAACAAAAACTTTACATTCCGAAAGATCTTTTGAGGTTTGGGTATGAGTTAAGGTAACCAAAATATTTTTGGGAAAACCAATTTCTTTTAGAATAATTTTACTGAGTTCTCTCTTTATCAGCTCATTTATTTTTTTAATTCTCCGAGAAGAAGCCATCTCCTAACTGCTTAATAACTCAATGACTTGATGACTTAACTTAAAGCTCGCCCTTTCTTCTCTCCTCTCGAAAAACCACCAAGACATCTCCTTCTTCAATTTCACCCTCCCCTTGAAATAGTATACCACATTCTTTCCCTTTGCCAACTTTTTGAACATCTTTTTTTTCTTGTTGAAGATTTTTTATCTTCCCTTTTCCAATTACCTCTTCCTCTCGCAAAACCTCCACCAACCCTCCTTTTTCAATTTCTCCTTCAAATACTTTCCCTCCAACCACTTGACCCTCTTTGCTTTTTTTAAATAAAGCTAAAACTTTCACTTTACCCAACTCAATCCTTTTGATTTCAGGTTCCAAAACCCTTTCCATTTCTCTTCTTACTTCTTGAACTAATTCATAAATTACTTCGAAAACTTTCCAGCGAATCTTTTTCTGCTGAGCATAAACTCGGGCTGTTTCCTCAATATCCACCCTAAATCCGAAAACAATTCCTTTCCCACTCTCAGCTAACTTGATATCCCCAATATTGATATTACCAACCTCTGCTTTTAAAATTCTTAAAGCTACTTTTTCTTGAGGTAAATTCTTCAAGGCACCAACAATTGCTTCGCCTGTTCCTAAAACATCGGTTTTTAAAATTATATTTAAAACTTTTTTCCCTGGCTCAATGGAAATCACCTCAGGAGCTTTTTTCTCTTCTTTCCGAATTGCTCGGAGAGCTTCTTCTTGATTTTTATAAACTTTAAATTTCTCACCTACTCCTGGGGGAGTTTCAAAACCCAAAACACTCACTGGTTGAGAAGGTAAAGTCTGGTCAACAGGGTTGCCCTGAAAATCAGTTAAGCTCTTTACCCTCCCAAAGGCTGAAGGGGTAGCAAGAATATCTCCTTTTTTTAAAATGCCTTGGGTCAAAAGTAAAGTGGCAATAGGGCCCTTTTTTGGATCTAAACAACTTTCAATCACTGTTCCTTCAGCTTCTTTTGAAAGGTCAGCTTTTAACTGTTCCATTTCCGCCACTAACAAAATTGTTTCCAAAAGCTCTTCTATTCCCTCTCCAGTTTTTGCTGAAACATTCTGAGAGGGAATTTTTCCTCCTAATGATTCAACTAAAACATCCTTTTGGGCAAGTTGAGATTTTACAATTTCTGGTTGAGCACCGGGTTTGTCAATCTTGTTTATAGCGACAACCATTGGAATACCAGCTTTTTTAATAAAATTTATTGCCTCTTTTGTCTGGGCTTTTACTCCATCTGTAGCATCAACTACCAAAATAGCAATATCAGCAACTTTAGCCCCCCGAGATCTCATTGTTGAAAATGCCTCATGGCCTGGTGTATCAATGAAAGTGATTTTTTTTCCTTTGTGTTCAATTTCGTAAGCGCCAATGTGCTGAGTAATTCCTCCAGATTCTTTCTCTGCTACATTAGTTTTTCGAATATAATCCAAAATAGTTGTTTTACCATGGTCCACATGACCCAAAACTACTACTACCGGAGGTTTGGCTATTAAATTTTTCTCTTCCCCTTCCATATAAAAGCATAATACCTTAATTGAATTTTTATTTCAAGAAAAAACCGCTCTTTGAGCGGTTAAAGCGGTGGGGGCGAGACTCGAACTCGCATGGGCAAAAGCCCGCCGCATTTCGAGTGCGGTGCTTTACCAATTCAGCACACCCCACCAAAAATTTTCAGAAGAGTGGACCGTGCCGGGCTCGAACCGGCGACCTCCGCTATGCCGAAGCGACGCTCTACCAACTGAGCTAACGGCCCATTATTTCCTAACTATAATTTTATACCATTCTCGATCAGAATAAATATCATGAAAAACCAATCCTCCTAAAGCTCCTAGGCAAAATTTTGGTATCAAAGGAAACCAACCCATTAGCCAAAAAGCAGAAATTACTGAAACCCCCATTAACCAATGGTGGAGGTGAATTTTCCATCGGCCAATTTTCAAAAATATCGGTTTCAATTTTCCTTTTTCTACAATTTTTTTATGAAATAATAAGGTTGTAATATAACCGAAAATGATACCAAAAGTAAACAAAACTGAAATATAAAGCGAAATTAACAAAGTTGTTCCGGGGAAAATAAATTTTTTTACTTTAGCCATAGGTGCTTTGCCCTTGGGAGGATTCGAACCTCCATCTTGGCCTTAGGAGGACCCTGCTCTATCCAATTGAGCTACAAGGGCAAAATTCAATTTGGACCCTACGGGGAGTCGCTTTTGGCGACAGCAATTTTTAACTATCCAAATTATAGCAAATCCTCCACTTGTTGACAATAGAAATTTTAGGTAAAATGTATTAATATGTTACAAGATTCTCCAATTGTTCAAGCAGTAAAAAAAGTTTTGCCAGCAGTAGTAAGTATTACTTGCTCAAAGTACTTAGAATTTTTTGAATCCCCGTCAGGGATATTTGGAGAGGGATTTTTAATTCAACCTAAGAGAAAAAAAATAAAAATAGGAGGGGGTTCAGGCTTTCTTGTTTCTGAAGATGGCCTTATTTTAACTAATCGCCATGTTGTAGAGGACCTTCAGGCAGACTATATTGTTGTTTTACAAAATGGCGAAAAATATTCACCAAAAATTCTAGCCAGAGACCCAATAAACGATGCAGCAATTTTAAAAATAGAAAAATCTGGCTTGCCAATTGTGGAACTTGGAGATTCCTCAAAACTGGAACTTGGTCAAACAGTGATAGCTATTGGAAATGCTTTAGGTCTTTTTAAAAATACTGTCTCTTGTGGAGTAATTTCTGGATTAAGCCGAGAGATTCAAGCTCAAAGTGACTTTACTGGCGAGAAAGCAAGATTAAGAGGGTTAATCCAAACTGATGCAGCAATAAACCCAGGGAATTCCGGAGGGCCTTTGGTGGATATTACAGGGAGAGCAATAGGAATAAATGCAGCAATGGTTTTTGGGGCAGAAAACATTGGCTTTGCCTTACCAATTAACAATGCTAAAAAAGATTTAATTGAGTTAAAAAAATACGGAAGAGTTCGTCAACCATTTTTAGGAATAAGATATATTCTATTAAACAAGGAGTTAAAAGAAAAGTTTAACTTGCCAGTAGATTTTGGAGCTTTGGTAATTTCTGAACCCGATATTAAAAAAGGAGTTAGAGAAGCTGTAATTCCTGGCAGCCCGGCAGCTCGAGCAGGAGTGAAAGAAGAAGATATAATTTTAGAAATCGAGAATAAAAAGATAACTCAAAACCAGGATATTGATGATATTTTACAAGATTTTCAAATTGGCCAACGTTTAATTATGAAAATTTTGAGAAATGGACAGCAAAGAATAATAAAAATCACTTTAGGAGAGAAAAAATAAAATTTAAGAGAAATTTCTAAATTAAAAAGCCCCTTTTCAGAAAGGAGCTTTTTTTCTTGGGTGAGCGAGGCGATTCGAACGCCCAACCGCCGGGGCCACAGCCCGGAGCTCTGCCAATTGAGCTACGCTCACCATCTTAAAAATCGGCCTCCCTGGGAGGATTCGAACCTCCAACCTGCTGCTTAGAAGGCAGCTGCTCTATCCAAGTTGAGCTACAGGGAGAGGAATTAAAGGTTGTGAAGTTATTATACTCTAAAAATTATTTTCGGTCAATCTTTATTCTGAAGAAGAAAGAGGTTTAAAAATATCAAAATACTCTTTCTCTTTTGCTTCCTCAAAGAGTTCTTGCCTCTTTTGATAAGTATTTGAAAATCGACTTAATAAAGTTTGGTTAATTTTTAAAGAAGGAGTTATTTTTGGCTCCTCTCCAATTACTTCCCGATAATACTTCCAAAAGAAAATTCCCCCAATGATTAAATCTATTAATAAAAAGAAAATCAAAAGTAAGAGAGAATTTTGAAAGAACTTTCTTTTAAGCCCTTTTAAAATAGGGAAAATATTTTTAATTTCAATTTTCATTTTTCTTTTTTAACTTGGGTTTTACCAGTAAAAGTTTTTAATACTAAATTAAAATATGTATCCCCTGGTTGAAGATTTTCAAATTCTTTTAAAGCCGAACTCGCTTCCGAAATTTTCTCAACACTTAATTGAGAGATTTCAACTAAAAAGGGGCCTTTTTCTACTCTCTCTAAAAACCTTAAGCAATCTTGGAACTTTCCCCAAAAAACTACTGAAAACCCTACCACTTCCCAAGGGTCTTCTTTTTTTTGGCTAATTTTAAAAGGTGAGATTTTTATCGAAAGATCAAAATCTCTTGCCTCTTTCTCTAAAAATTCAAGAAACCTAATTGGAGCATCTTCAGCTACAAATAGATCCTCAAGTTTGTCTAAAGTCGGCTGGTAAAGAGGAAAATCTTTTTGGAAAGTTTTAAAACTTTCAACTCGACTTTCAAAGCGGCCCAGAGCTTTTTTTTGAAATTTTAGAAGTTCAGTGCTTCTTTCAATTTCAGTAATTACAGGAAAAACACCCATTCTTAATAAGATCCCAAACAAAAGGGTAAAGAAAAATACAGTAAGATAAAGTTTTTTCTTAGCTTTGCTCACTTAATTTGATTGAAGGGATCAAACTTTAAAGTTAAGAAAAAATCAAGATTGGTGGGTTTAACCCAAGAAGTGGGGGCAAAATAAACTTCTTTAAAATCCTCCTCTTTTTCTAATTCTTTTTTGAAGTTAAATAATTCTTCTCTCGTCCCAGCCCAGCCAGATATATGAATTTCAGCAAAAACTTTTTTCTCTTTCTTTTCTTCTTGAAATCTTTTTTGATAGGAGAAACTGGTGAAATAAATAGATTGAGGGGTAAGGAAGGTAAATTTTTCAAATAAGGGAATGATTGAAAGTTCTTCTTGCCAAAATCTTTGAATCTTAGAAAGATTCTGATTCACAGTAGTGACTCGCTTTTTAAACTCTAAGATCTGAGAAGCCCTCAATTCGTTCTCTTTTTCTAAAACTATTTTTTCTAAAGAATTTACTTTCTCGGTTAAATAAAACTTTAAAGAGATTAAAATGAAGATAAAAAAGAGTAAAGCGATTAAAATTAACCCTAACAAAATAACAGTTTCCTGGCAAACTTTCTCCAATTTTATTTCTTTTTTTTCAGTTTCTGGTAAAAGATTAATCTCCATAAATTCCTCTTAAGGCTAAACCTAAAGCGGTAGTATAACCCAATGATTTCTCAAATGGCAACTCGGGAATTTCTTTAATAGGAGTTTTCAAAATATTCACCCAGGGATTGCCAACTTTTACTTCAATTTTCAACTCTTTCGTTAAAAACTCAGCTAATCCTTTAAGCAATGAACCTCTTCCACAAAGTAAAATTTTCTCCATTCTTTTTCCATTACGCAAAAGTTGATCTTTTGAAGCATGAGTATGGTAATATCTCAAGAGCGCTTTTATTTGCTCTATCAAATCAGTAAGAGGAGGAATCATTGCTTCGAAAACTTTTTTATCCCCTTTAAGTCCCTCTTTTATCTTCAAAACTTCTGCTTTCTTTTTACTGATTTTTAGGTTCTTAGCAATGCTTTCTGTCAGCACTTGAGAGGAAATGGGAATAGTAGAAGTAAATCGCAAACTCCGCCCAGAATAAATAATAAAACTAGTTCTGGTGCCCCCAAAATCAATTATTAAAAGAGGGGGAGAATTTTCTCCTTTTTTAATTAAAGCTCTTACAATGCTTAATGACTCAACCTCAAAAACTAAAGGCTGTAATCTTGCTTTTTTTAAAACGCGTAAGTAAGAATCGACGATTTTTTTTGGGCAAGCAGCAACTAATACTTCTTGGTATTTTAAATGGTTAGAAATCGGCTCAATTTTTTCGAAATCAAAATAAACTTCTTCTAAAGGAAGAGGGATATGGTTTTCTGCCTCAAATTTCACAGCACTAGATAACTCTTCCTCTTTAACTTTGGGGAGCCGGATTAAATCTAGAAATGATTTCTCTTCAGGCAAAGAAGCAACCACATATTTTGTTTTTAACCTTTTTCCTTTAATCTGATTCAAACTATTTTTGATAATTTCAGTAAGAGATTTTTCATCTCTAATCTCGCCTTCTTCAATAATGCCCGGGGGGATTTCTCCTTCTCCAAAAGCGGTTAATTTTAAAAAATCTTGGGTTTTTTCAAGCTTTGCTATTTTTAAAGAAAGGTCGGAAATATCAAGACCGAAAGCATTAAATTTTTTATTCAAAAAGTTCATATATCTTGTGCTTCTTTTCATTATAATACATTTACTTGATTTTAAAAATTCTTAACTTACTCTGTCTCTTCCCATTTAATAATTTTGAATTCGGGGTTGACAAAAGGAGTAAAGGGAGGGGCGCTGTAAACTAAATTAGAATCAAAATAACTTTCTCTTTTTAAATAACCAGAAACAACTATTGAGCCTGAAACCCATTTAGTACCCACTCGGCCATTACTAATGATTGAACCATAAATTTCTAATTTTTCTCGGAGGTTGCCGGGATATTGATTCCTAGAAAATCTTCCTTTTTGAGCTACAAATATCCCCCTTAGTTCCATAATATTGGGAGAAGAAGGCCCAATTAAAATATTTCTTTCTCCAATTAGGGTTAAGCCATCAGATCCGTCTTTAACCGAATAATCAATGTTTTCGTTTAATATCACATCGGTATCTAAATTAGGATTAACAAGGTTTGCTGAAGCTAAAGAAACTTTCCCTTTTATTACCCCCTCTGGCCAGAGGTTATCTTCAACAAAAATGACTGAGCAATCAGAAGGAACATTAAATGTGCCATAGAGATATTCATCTTGAATTGTAAAATAGTCATAATGCCAACCCTCTTCGAAAGAGTAAGCAAAAGTAGGAGAGAGTTGAGTGATTATCCAAACTTCAAAGGTTCCATCGCGATTAAATTTTAAATGATAGCCTTTCCCCTGAGGATCAATCTCTTCAGAAGGAAGGAGATAAACACCAGAATCTTGAGCTTGAGTTTTCATCTGAGCTAAATCAATAGTTATCCCGGTAAAATCGAAAGGAGTAATTGGGAAGTTGAACAAATCTTCATTCCCATTGGCAGTAGTGAATACCCCAGGACAGAGACAATTTTGTCCCTGAACTTGGCAGCCAGCGCTTGTGGGGCAAGGCGAACAGCCAAAAGAGCTTGTGCAAATCCAATCTTCTTTCGCCGAAGTGACCAGAGATTGATTTTCCCCATCCATCCTAACCCCTCCATTTGAATGATAAGGTCCTCTTATTTCATGATCCTCTCCTATCCAAACATTATCATTTAAAATATAAGAATACTTTGCTGCCGATTCTCTGGCATAAATGATATTAATTTTTCGCTTTATCTCTGGAAACTCATTAGTAAAACCTTCTGAGCTAATTCTTTTTTGAATTGTCTCCCCACAGGAAACAGTTGAAGAAACATTTAAAGAGAATTGACCAACCAAATTTCCTTCTAGATCAAAGTAATCTTTTTGGGTTTGACACTGTGATTCAATTTCATTGTTAAGACACCAGCGATAATAATTCACCCCAGCTTCAGCAATATGTAAAGCTTGATGCCAAGAGACTTTTTGATTAGTTTTTTTTAATTGAAACAATACAAAACCCAAAACCCCAGCAATTAAAATCAGAAATACAGCTCCAAAGATTAAAACGTAAACAGTAATTATTCCTTTTTTAGAGAAATATGGCATTTTTTATTCTGAAGTTAAATTTCTTAATTTCACCCAGGTTTCCAATTCAAAGTTTTGAGGAGGGCGGTTGGGGTCGACATTAATTACCAGAAAAATTTTCATCAATTTAGTATCTAATACTCGAGCAGGGTAATTTTCAATTTTATTTCCTTGGCTGTCGAAATACTCAAAAATAGGAGGACTATTTCTCACATAAGAGGTAAGAATAGTTATTTTCTCTTGGTCTAAGGGGTAAACTATTGGAGAACCAGTAGCCTCAATTACTCCTTTCCTTAATTCATGGCTGAGCCCAGAAAGCTCTTCACTAAACGAGAGTTCAAATTTTACTTTCATAGAATGAGGACAAAGAGGGTCAACGAAAGAGGTAGCATCAGCCACTAGCTGGAGAAAGTTGTCGCTAGCTTGAGGAGTAACATCAAAGACCACTCCCCCTTGCCAAATACCCAAGCAATCAGAACAACCACTTCCACATACCTTACCAAGTTTTACTCCGTCAGCAAAAATCTCAGCATATTCTTTCCGCCAACCAAAATCGCCATCAACCCAAACTTTAAGCTCGGCAGATTTTAAAGTTCCTTTTAGGAAATTAGAAAATTCCACAGTGCAATTTCCTCCCCGAGCAGAAGTTTCGCATTCTTTAATTTCATTTCCTTCTCTTACCGTGCCCAAAAAATATCTTACTCTTTCTACATTACTATCGCCATCAATATCTGAATAAAAAATAAATTCTTTGTCGTCAGCTTTTTCAATAGGGAAAGCTCCATTTTCTCCATAGGTAGCTTCTCTAATTTCTTTAACCATAGTCTCAATTCCTCTTCGGGCCTCTTCAATAGCAATAGATTGCTCCCAGGTAAAACTCTGAAATCGATAAATCCAGATTACAAAACCAACTGCTGCTCCAAAAGTTAAGACAAAAATAAAGATTGTAATAATACTCTCAAGTAAAGTAAATCCCTTCATAGATTTATTCTATTCTTTTTAATTTTATTGTTTCTATTACATCCCCACTAACAAAAATACTACTTGTAGTAGAAAGATAACCTGGGGCTTCAATTTCTAAATCATAAGTGGCTGATTGAAGAGGGATGAAATAACTTTGGCCTTTCTTGTCAGTATATTGAGAATCCTGATAGGATAAACTCTCATTTTTCAAAGTAGTGGTAGCAAAAACTACTGGATCTAAAGTTTCTTCATCCTGAACTGTAACCAAAAGAGAATTTTCCGCTTCAAGATATAATTTAATAGGTAAAGAGGTGCCGGGAGGAAGTCCAATTGGTTGAGGAGAAGGATCGGTATTCACTAAATCAAGACCACTGGTTGGTTCTGGTGAGAAAGTGTAACGATCCCATTCTAAATTTCCTATATCTAAATGACCGGATGCGTCAGAAGTATGAGTCTTTTCATATTTATAAATTGGTTCATCATTCTCATCAGTACCAACAATCTTTTCTCCTCGAAGAGAGAAAGAAACATTAGAGATGGGAGTGGGCTCTGTGGTAATCCAAGAGATTTCCCAATCGTAAAGGGAAGGAGTAAAAGATGTGGCATTAGTGGAAAAATTTGCTTTCAATTTAAGGGAGGAGTAGGTAGTGGTTGAAAGATTAGATAAATCTAAAGGAGAAGTGTCAAAGCCAGTGGAATTTCCTGGTAAGTCGGAATCAGGTATTAAATACCATTCAGTCCCTGAAGCAAAATAAATTTGGTATTTTAGGTCAGTATTTTCTGGTTCTGAGTCAGCGAAAGAGAAAGTGTACCACCTAAGAATTTGAGAGGGAGAAATTTCAATCGACAATAAATAACCAGAAGGAAGATAACCTTGAGTTGAACTAGCCAATACCACCTCTCCATTTTCAACCTTCACTCCAGAACTTTCTGAGATTTTGCTTTCATCTAAGAAAGAGTCCCGAAAACTCTCAGTACCCCAGAGAGAAAGAGTGTCAACGGCGAAAGAGCTTAATTTATCAATTGAAAAACTAACTTCCGTAAGTTGGCCTTCAAAAACAATTGGATGAGGGTTTTCAGGAGTAATAATGGTTTTACCATTGTAAGTATCTCCGCTGTCATAAGTTTTTGCACTACTTGAACCTTCTTTAGAAACTACTACTTTATAAGTAGCTGGGCTTAAAGAAAAAAAGTGTTTTCCCTCAAGAGGAGTGGCTGTTTTAATTACCTCATCAGTTAAAGGATCTTTTATTTCAATCAAGGGAGAAGATATCATTATTCCCTGAGCATCAAAAACTGAAACCGAAAGAATTCCTCCGACCTCAGCACATTCTTGAGCAAGATTCTCTGGAGCAATATCAGTTGAAAGCCTCACTTCTCCCTTAAACCAACCTCCCCAAGAAACCTTTACTTCTATTCTTTTGTAATCATTTGGACATTCATCTTCTGGGGGAGAAATGCCATCGGCGGGATCAACTACATAATCTACCCGGGTTTCAATTTGATATTCAATATTATTACGAAAAGTAGTAGTGGCTGGTTCTAAAACTCCCTCTGGAAATCCTCCTTTCACTCCCACAGATTCATAAGGTAAATTTCTAACTTGCTCAATTATCTGATTGGCAAGGGCTATGGCAGTGATTTTATTTTGAGAATATCGTACTGCTTTAAAAGCAAACTGAAAAGCAGCATAAATCCCTATAAAAACAATAATCATTAAAGTTATTCCGACTAAAGCTTCCACTAATGTAAGCCCTTCATTTTTTCTTTTCCAAGTTTTAAAGAATTTTTTCATTATTTCTATTTATAGACCCTGCATAATGCTAAACATTGGTTGAAACATCGAAACTGCAAAAAAACCAACAATTCCTCCAATAATCATTATCAAAATTGGCTCAATTATCGAAGAAAGTTTTTGGAGAGCATTGCTTACTTCTTCTTCGTAAAAATCAGCAAGTTCTTCTAAAACTCTTGAGGTTTCCCCGGTTTCTTCTCCTACTTCCATCATTTGCAATACCATTGGTGAGTAAAGATCTTGATAAGGTTTTAAAGCCTGGGAAAGTCGTCCTCCTTTTTCTACTACTTTAGCAGCCTCCAAAAATGATTTCCTAAAATAAAAATTTGTTAAAGCTCCCGAAGCTACCTTCAATCCTCTAACGATTGGCACTCCAGCAGCCAGAAGAGAACTTAAGGTTCGCAAGGCTAAAGCAGAATTGGTTTCCCTTACAATTTTGGAAAGAATTGGAATTTTTAAGGTTATCTTCGATTTAAATTTCCCTCCTTTCTTGCTTTTTAAAACTGAAAACCCAATAAATATTAGTCCACCTCCCATTAGCAAAGCTAAGGGCCAGTTTTTGGTTAAGAAATCAGCGGAATTAAGAACCAATCGGGTAGTAAAAGGGAGTTCCACATTCAATTCTTCAAAAGCTGCCTTAAGTTTAGGAATGGCAAAAACCATCATAAAAATTCCAATCGCCAAAGTCATACATAAAACTATAGTCGGATAGACCATCGCTGTTTTCACCCGTGATTTTAAACTATGCTCCCTTTCCATTTGAGTAGCTAAGATTTTTAAAGCATCCTCAACTTTCCCAGTTTCTTCTCCTACTTTCAGGACCTCTTGATACAAAGAGGGAAAAATTTCCTCAAATGCCCCTAAAGCTTCAGAAAGAGATTTTCCTTTAATTATACTTTGAGAAATCTGTAATAAAGCTTTTTTGAATTTTTCACTTTTGGTTTGAGAAGCTAAAATTTCAAAAGCTCTTGGCAAAGAAACACCAGTTCTAATCATAACCTCCAGATTTCGGGTGAAAAATAGCTTCTCAGTTAGAGAAACACCAATAAGATTTTGAAAAAAGCTTAATTTAGAGAAGCCGAACTTGCTTTTTTTCTCTTCCTCATTTTCTCTTAAAGAAATCAAAAAATACCCTTCCTTGCGCAAAAGCTGGCTTAAATGTCGAGGATCTTCAGCTACTAAAACTCCAGATTTTTCTTCTCCCTTGAGATTTTTTGCCTTATAAAAATAAGTTGGCATTTATTCAATAATTACCCTTAAAACTTCCTCCACCGTAGTAATCCCTTGAGCTGCTTTACAGAATCCGTCTTCAATCATCAATCTCATTCCTTCTTTTTGAGCTCTTTTTTGAATTTCATCGGAAGTAGCTCTTTGGTGAATAAGATTTTTAATTGATTCTGTAACTTTTAAAACTTCAAAAATTCCAATTCTCCCTTGATAACCCTCCGGACAATTCTTGGAGGGTTTTGGCCGGCAAAATTCAAGCTCTTTTAAAGTTTTTTTAGACTTTAAAATTTTTTCTTCTTTTAACACTTTTTCGATTCTTTTAAGATCACAATATTTTTTTAAATTTCTTAGTTGGTTGGGGGTAAGTTTGTATTTTTCTTTTTCTTCACAAAGCCTCCTTACCAATCTTTGAGCTAAAACTAGGTTTAAAGTAGAAGAAAGTAAAAATGGCTCCACTCCTATTTCAATTAATCTAGGAATAGCTCCAGCAGCTGAGTTAGTATGTAAAGTGGAAAGTACTAAATGACCAGTCAAAGCAGCATTAACTGCCAAAGAGGCAGTTTCTTTGTCTCGAATTTCCCCAACCATAATGATATCAGGATCCTGTCTTAACAAAGCTCGAAGGCCAGCAGCAAATGTTAAACCAATTTTTGGATTAACCTGGGTTTGGTTAATCCTTGGCATTCGGTATTCAATTGGATCTTCAATTGTCGAGATATTTACTTGGGGAGTATTTAAAATTTCCATTATTGAGTATAAAGTGGTAGTTTTACCACAACCAGTAGGCCCGGTAACTAAAATCATTCCTACTGGTTTCCTTAAAGCTTCTTGGACCCATTCTAAAGCCTCTCCTCTCAACCCTAATCCTTCAAGGCTATATCCTTTAGCTTTCTCTGGCAAAAGTCTCATCACCACCTTCTCCCCATTAAAAACTGGCAAAATAGAAACTCGAACCGAATATTTATAATCTTCTGTTTCTATTTTAAACCTCCCATCTTGAGGTAGGCGATGTTCATCCAATTTTAGGTTACTTAAAACCTTAATCCGAGCCACAATTCCTGATTTGGTAGCTAAAGGTAAAGTCATCGCATCATGTAAAATTCCATCAATCCGGTATCTTACTAATACCTCTTTCTCAGTTGGTTCAATATGAACATCAGAAGCCCTTTGCAAGATAGCGTGTTTCAATAAAGTATCAACAATTCTGATTATTGGCAGTTCTTGGGCTTTCTTTTCTAACTCAGCTTTTTCTTCAACTTCTTCTCTCTCGGGAATCTTCTTTATTTCTCCTGCTTCTTTTTTAATAATTTCACCAAATTCAGCTTGAAGGCTTTCTTGATATTGTCTTAAAACATTTTTAATACTTTTGGGAGTGGTCAGTCGTGGTAAAATTTTTAAATCAGCTTTCTTTTTGACAAATTCAATTGTCTTTAAATCTTCAGGATCAAGCATAGCTACCTCTAGATTTTTTCCCTTTTTTCGAAAAGCCACAATATTATGGGACCTGGCAATTGGTTCAGGAATTATTCTTAAAACTTCGGGAGGAACTTTTTCTCTCTCTAAATTTACAAAGGGAATTCCTAAAATATAAGCTTCCAAACGAATTAAATCCTCCTGAGAAATTAAATTCTCTCCTACCAAGACCTCCTCAATTCTCTTTCCTTCCTTTTGGGCTTTCTTAAAAGCAGCATCAAACTGGCCTTCTTTAATTAATCCAGCATCCAGCATAAAAGCCTTCAATTGTTGAGGCTCAACTCGCATAATATTAAGTGATCGAGTGACTTATTGCTCGAGAACCTTTTTCACTTTTTCAGTCACTTCTTTTAAGGTATAATTTGCTTTCACCAAATAAGTTTTTGCTCCAAGCTCCAAAGCTCGGCCAATATCTTCCATTCTTTCAAGGTTAGTCAGAATAATCACTGGAATCTCTTTAGTTCCTGGATTTTCCATTAATTTCCTTAACACTTCAAACCCATCCATTTTAGGCAAAATTAGATCAAGTAAAATCAAATCTGGTTTTTGAGTTTGAGCAAGTCTTAATCCACTCTCTCCATCTAAAGCGCTAATCACTTCGTATCCTTCTTTTTTTAAATAATCACTTAGAGTTTTTTGCAACGCTGATTCGTCTTCAATAAATAATATTTTTTTCATATTGAAAAATTTATTTTAATTAATTTATTTATTAAGACCTTTTAATCGGCAAAGTAAAATAGAAGGTGCTCCCTTCTCCTTCTTTTGATTTGAACCAAATTTTACCTCCCATTAATTCCAAAATTCTCTTGGTGATATGTAGCCCTAATCCTGAACCCTTGGTTTGATATTTTAAAACATTTTGAGCTCGGAAAAATTTTTGGAAAATAAACTTTTGCTCTTCTTTGGGAATACCAACTCCATTATCTTGGATTTCAAAATAAATTCTTTTTGAGTCTTTATAAATTTTTATTTTCACTTCGCCTTGATCTTTTGTGTAGCGAATAGCATTATCTAGAAGATTTTCTACTACTTGCTCCAACCATAAAGGATCTGCCGATACTCTGGGCAAATCCTTTTCAGCTTCAAATTCAACTTTTACATTAGCTGCTTCAGCATAAGATTTGAACTTTTGAATTATTTTTTTAGTTATCTCTTCCAAAGACACCATCCTTTTCTTCAATGGCAATCTCCCAGTTTCAATTCTCGAAACTGTTAAAAGATCATTTATTAAATCGCCCATTCTTTTGATATTTTCTTCTAAAATCTCAAAATATTCTTTTTCTTTTTTTCCAATCTCTCTAAAGTTGCGGGAAGTTAAAATTTCTAAAGAGTATTTGAGGTTAGTTAAAGGAGTACGAAGCTGATGGGAGACTACACTGATAAACTCTGTTTTCATTCGGGAAGCTTCAGCGATTCTTTCAAAACTATTGGTAATAATGTAATCGATAACAATTAAAATCGCAGCAATCATCAAAACAATTAAACTTACCATAAATGGATCCCCGATTTTAAACGCAGCAATAAAATAAGTAGCCAAAATCACTCCGATAATAATTATTCCTATTAAAAGGAAAAGAAACTGGGGACACTCCCAGACAGAAAGACCGTATTTTTTACAGGGAGTTAAAGGGTTTAAGGCGTTAAAAATTTTTTTCAAAATCTTCAGCATTTTTAGGTTATTATAACACAAAAATTATTTTCCCTAAATAAACGTCAAGAAGTTGACTGGAAGCGAGAATTTAGATAAAATTATACCATCGGGGTGTGGTGTAATGGCAGCACGAGGCCTTTGGGAGGCTTTAGTCCGAGTTCAAATCTCGGCACCCCGAAGCGGGAGTAGCACAATGGTAGTGCATCGGTCTTCCAAGCCGAGGATGCGGGTTCGATTCCCGTCTCCCGCTCAAACTAAAGCCCCGCGCCGAAGGCGCGGGGCTTTAGTTTCTTTCAAAACTTTACTTTACTGCCTCCTTCAGCCCTTTTCCTGCTTTAAATCTGGGTACTTTTTTAGCAGGAATTTTCAAAGTTTCTCCGGTTTGAGGATTCCTCCCGGTTCTGGCTTTTCTTTTAGCCACTGTAAATGTGCCAAAACCAGTCAAAACAACATCTTTTCTCGCTTTGAGACTTTTGGTAATTTCCCCTAACATAGCATTCAAACAATCAGTAGCACATTTTTTTGAACAACCAGCCACTTTTACCATTGCTTCAACAAGATCTTCTTTTGTAACTTTAGCCATTTTTTTCAACTAATTTAATAAATACTATTTTTGCGACCTTTTTGCTATATCTTACTTTATTATAGAGCTTTTTTAAAAGTAAATAAAGCTCTCGGGCAAGGGCGAAGAAATTACCGAGCATACTCAACTACCCTTGTCTCTCTTATCACATTAACTTTTATCTCTCCAGGATAATTTAGCTCCTGCTGAATCTTTCCAGCGATATCTTTAGCTAATTTGAAAGCTTCAAGATCTCCTATTTCTTCAGGTCGAACAAAGACTCTAATTTCTCTTCCAGCTTGAATGGCATAAGCTTTTTCAACCCCTGGAAAACTTAAAGCAATTTCTTCTAATTCTTTCAACCTTTGAAGATAATTCTCCAAGGTATCTTTTCTAGCTCCTGGCCTAGCTCCTGAGATTTGATCAGCAACTTTCACCAAAACTGCTTCAATGGTTTGGGGAGGATATTCTTCATGGTGAGCTTTCATCGCCTCAATTACTTCTTTTGGTTGATTAAACTTCTCTAAAATTTTTATCCCAATATCAACATGTGATCCCTGAATCTGCTGATCAATCGCCTTTCCGATGTCATGCAAAAGGCCAGCTTTCTTAGCTGTCTTAACATCAGCTCCTAATTCCTCTGCTAAAGCTGCTGCTAAATGAGCTACTTCAATTGAGTGTAAAAGAACATTTTGGCCATAACTTGTTCGGAAATATAATCTCCCCAACAAAGAAATAAGTTTTGGCGGCAGGTCAACAATGCCTGTCTCATAAACCGCTCTCTCTCCAAACTCTTTTATCTGACTTTCTACCTCAGCTTTTGCTTTTTCTACCTGCTCTTCAATTCTGGCTGGTTGAATCCTTCCATCTTTAATTAATCTTTCTAAAGCAATTTTAGCGATCTGCCGACGAATAGGATTGAAACCTGAAATTATTACCGATTCAGGGGTATCATCTACTACTACCTCAACTCCAGTTAATTTCTCAAAAGTTTTGATATTTCTTCCCTCCTTTCCAATAATTCTTCCCTTAATTTCTTCCGAGGGTAAAGTGAGAGTGGTGGTGGTAATTTCCTGAGCTTGGCTTAAAGCGTACCTTTGGATAACATCAGCAAGAATCTCTCTGGCTAAATTTTTAAATTTCTCTTCTCCTTCAGTTTTCAATTTATAAATCCTTTGGAGTAAATCTTGCTCATATTCTTTCTCTAATCTTTTAAACAATTCTTCTTTTGCTTTCTCTTTTGGTAAATTGGCAATCTCTTCTAATTTCTTCTGGGATTTCTCTTTAAGTTCTTCAATTTTTTCTTTCATTTCTTTCAATCGTTCTACCTTTCTCAGAAATTCTTTCTCTCTCCTTTCAAAAGCAGAAATTTTCTCATCCAGAGCGTGTTCTCTTTTGTAAAGCAATCTTTCGGTTTTTAGAAGTTCTTTTCTTCGATCTTCGGTTTCTTTCTGGGCTTCAGAGATAATTTTTGCTGCTTTCTCTCGAGCTTGAGAGAGAATTTCTTCAGCCTCTTGTTTGGCCTGGGAAATCTTTTTTTGAAGCTTCGCCTCTATTGTCCCTCTTTTTTTTCTAGCAATGGACTGTCGAGCATAATAACCCAAAATTGCTCCCAGAGCCAAACAAACACAACCTACAAAAAGTAAGATAACTTGATTCATATTTTTGATTGAACAATTGATTTTCCATATCAATTAGTTCAAGGTTAACCCTGTTAAACCCAAAAGACGAAATTCCGCTAAAGTGGGGTTGTTTAACAGGATGCTCAATAGCAGTTTAACAAAAAATAAGGAGAATGTCAAAAAAATCCCCAAATTCTTCCAACCTTTCACTACTTCATAGATGAGGGTAGTGAAAGATAAAAAAGCTGCTATTGGATTTTCATCAAGGGGACATTTCCTCCCATTCTGGAAGAGGCACAGTAACTCCAATCTGATGGGTCTGGTAATCAGTTCTTCCTTGGCTATCAGTGATGGTTAGCTTGATGGTATTATCACCTTGACTTAGGGTAGTTGAAGCATTTGAGTTATTGCCTAAATTAAAGATTCCCTCACCCACAATTTCCCAAACTCTGGAAGTAATTGATGCGCCTTCAGATGGGGAAGAATGATCTAAAGGACTTGGCTGGCTATCACTGAAATAAACTACTTCTCCTGCTGATGGTTGAAGGTTTTCACATTCAACCCAGTTCTTATTATCTAGAGAACAGCTGAAACCAGCTATGGCATCTTGTTTTATGGTAAAACTTATTGTTGCCGTATCAGATTGAGAAGCACTATCTTCAACATAAAGTTTTGCTGTATAAGTTCCTGGAGGAACCCCTATAGTGGTTGGGGTAATATCGCATATTCCTGAACAGGAACCATCAACCTCACTTCCCCAACCGAGAATATCCCATTCGGTTTTGACGATATCATCCTGGCCATCCGGATCAGTAGAATCATTTTTCAAAACAAAAGGACAGTCAACATAGCCGACACAATCAGTAGAATTGCAACCAGAAGGATCACAAGAAATTCTTGCAGTTGGTGGCCGGTTGGGAACAATATCCCAATCAAGATTGAAATATCTTCCTCCACTACAATAATCTGCTGCTTTAAATTTGATAGTGTTCCAACCCGTATGGAAATAACTTATTGTTTCAACCCAGCCAGTCCAACCGCAACAATCACGGTGGAGGCCAGAAACTTCATTTCCGTTTATCCAAACCCAGGACTCATCATCCACGTAAACTCTTGCTTTTATACTAATGTATTTGTTTATATTATCAACATAAACCTTTTTCTCTCCCCAGAGAACTGAACTTCCTCCGTCTCCACCACAGCTTTCTCCTTCCCAAAAAGAAGGGTTGGTTTGACCATTAACTAATTGAACTCCAGATCTAACCAAACAACCATCATGCTCATTCCAGGTGCACCAGTTATCATCAATAGCATTTCCTAATTCTGAAATGCTGTTATCTTTAGCATCATCAGCCGAACATACTTTAGAAACAGGAGTCCGACAAGCTTCTTCAACCACACATTTACTGGGAGAGTTACAGCAAGCATCACCAGAAACACTAGTTAAATAATATTCTCCTGAATCATCACCGCAACAAGCAGTAGCAGCTATTTCTCCACCTACTGACCAATGCTTGCCTAAATACTGACAACAAGATTGTTTAGTATCAGGGTCTATAGGCTGAGTGTTGCCGGTGTCTAGCCATCTTGTATTTGTTACTCGCATATTGCAATGACCTCCAGAACAATAGTAATCTCTATATTCTTGTTGCTTCTGCTCTTTTTTCTGGCAAGGATTGGCTGGATCATCTATCCATCTGGTAGAGCCAGTATCATACCAGCCATCAGTTCCACAACTGCAGGTTCTGCAAGCATAATCCCAAGTTGGATAAGCAACAGGCAAACAGCCGCTGCAGTTGCAAACTATTCCCCAGTGAGTCACAGCATAGTGAAGACAAACTCTAACCGCTCCTGAACCAGAGCAACTACAAGAACACTTCGGTGACCCCCAAAACCAATCATGAGAATGAGAAACACTACAACTTCTGGCCCCATTGTATCCAGAACAGGTGCAAGTATAAACGCCAGCTTGAGCATTTTTAACATTAAAAAAGAAAAGGAAAAAGCAGACAAAAATAATTATCGAAAAGATAACAAATTTTCTGTTTGAATAAAATCTTCTCATTTTTATATTACTTAACAATAATTTTAATCTCCTTCTCCGGAAATTCTTTAAGATAAAAATTGAATTCGCCAGAATTGTCAAAAGGAAAAAAAAGGGTGCTTATTGGTTTAAGTTCGATTGAAGCAGTTTGATCACCAAACTCTCGCACCAGCGTGTGAGCTTTTTTATCTTTGTTAACAAAATAAATCTTTCCGCCCTTATTGATAGTTATCTCCTTTTCAAAATCACCTCTAAAACCTTCGGAAGTGATTTCTATTATCCGCCTTTCTTTCGCAAACTTCTCAAAAAATCCTCCTGGAATTCCCATTCTTTTTCTCAAGGGAGTGGACTTACTCGGAAGATAATAAAAACTAAAGACAACCCCACCGATAATTGCTAAAACTATAGTGATAATTAATATTTTCCTTTTTTTCATACGTTATATTATAATAACATATACAGCAGATACAATCTATTATGTGTGCTACTTTTTTTCGAATCGGTCCTTTTTATTTCCAAGCCTATCATCTTTTTTTATCTTTGGCCCTTGTAGTAGGGAGCATCATCTTCTATTGGCAAGCTCGAAAAAGAGGTTTCGAAACTTTTAAGATATTAAGTTTTATCTCAGTTGTGCTACCTATTTCTTTGATAGGTTCTCATTTAAGCTTTGTTATTTTAAATCTTGGGGAGTATAAGTTTACTCTTCAAGAAATTCTTATATTCTGGAGAGGAGGCTTTACCTTCCAGGGAGGATTAACATCCGCTCTTTTAGTCTTTTTCCTTTTTGGACTTAGCGAAAAAAAGAAAATGGGGAAATGGTTTGATGCAGGAAGCTTCTCTCTTTTGATTGGACACTCCATTGGTCGGATTGGCTGTTTCTTGAACGGTTGCTGCTATGGAAAAGTTTCTAATGTTCCTTGGGCTGTTAAAATGTGTGATAATTTACCCCGCCATCCTACCCAACTTTACGAAGCTATTGGTTACTTTTTGGCTTTCCTAATATTGGTGGTTCTACTTTCCAAACCTAATTTTACTAAGTTAAAAGCTGGCTCTTTAGCTTGTTTAGGTCTATTCTTACATTGCACCATTAGATTTATTGTAGAATATTTCAGATATAATGAAAAGTTCATTCACCAAGGAGCAAATTGGTATAGCACCTTAAGCATTTTTCAATTTATTGCTCTTTCTATTATGATAATTAGTTTAATTTTTTTTCTCAAAATCAATGAAAGGAAAGCCGATTAAAGAAATTCTTTTAGTCTATCTTCTCCTTTATACCATCTCTTGGTTTATCTTCGGTCAGTTAGGTGATTTTCATTCGCTCCTATCTCAGTGGTTAGTAGGAGTCATTCCTTTAGTTTTATTATTAACTCTCCCTATCTTAATTATCCTTAAGAGAAAAAGAGGTTGGTCTTCTTTAGGTATAATTTCAAAAAACTTTTCTCACTCCATTGCCCTGGGGGGAGCCAGCGGTCTAATTATAGTTATCGTCCATCGATTAATCTGGCCTAATCACTACTATGCTACTCTCCTCAACCTACCACTCGCTATAATCTTTTGGGCATTTCTGGCAACCTCTCAAGAGGTTTTCTTTAGAGGCTATTTGCAAAGTTCTTTTTCAAAAATGTTTGGTAATATTCCGGGACTCATATTCTCTTCAATCCTTTTTGCCTTGTGGCATACCAGTCTTTGGTCCTCTCCTAGTTGGAGTTCTTTCTCTATTTTATCAAGAATGTTTTTAGTCAGTTTAGTATGGGGGTTTTCTTTCCAAAAGACAAAAAACCTCTTAGCCCCCTGGCTCTCTCACCTAATTGTTGGAGTCGGTCTAAGTAACTTTTGAAAGTTATTTAATTATACAATAAAAAGAGGCCCGTCAGGAAAAGTTAATAATTCCTGACAGGCCTAAATCTTGATTTAGAACCGGAACATTAGATACACTGTGCCATTCCATCCACTAGCATCTATCCTTATTGGATTAGATACTAAGGGCGGAGAAGAAAATCCTTCATTACAAACCTCTACTTCGCATTTTATTTCAGGTATCCAACGATATTTCAAGTCCAACCCTACTCTGAAATGTTTTCCCAAAGAATAATCAACGCCCGTTTCTAAGAGATAACCCAACTGAGAATCAAAAACTGAAAAATCTTGGCTGAGGTATCTGTATTCATAATCCCAGGGTGGAGTGTAAACTTGTTCAGAAGCATAATAGTAACCAGAAAAACTTCCAGACCAGTACGTAACTCCTCCCCCTATAAAGGGAGTTAATCTTGAGAAAGACCTAAAGCGATAAACCACAGAAAGATCCATCAGAGTCATGAAGTACCTGATATCACCCTCTGCTTTTAACCACTTTTCACCTCCTTCCCTCTTTGAAAAAATTTTTAAACTTTTAGTTAATTTCTAAAAGTCATTTGAAGAACCAAATAAAAAATCCTCAAATTTTTCTATCTTTTCACTAATAGGTGAGGACATGAAAGATAAAAAGCTCCTATTGGATTTTCATCAAGGAGAGATTTCCCTCCACTCTGGAAGAGGAAGGGTTATATTAATTGCTCGGTCCATGCTGCAAGTTCCGAGATCATCGGTAATTTGAAGCCGTACAGTGTAAGGTTTGACGGTATCGTAGGTAGTGGTAGCATTTCCTTTATAGGTAGAGTCTGTTTGAAATCCTTCAGTCGGATCATAACTGAAATCCCAAGCGTAATTAGTGCCAGGAAGAGCTTCACAAGATGTTGCAGTATCATTTTGGTCTAAGTAGCAAATAGCTTGGGCGACTGAGGGATCATCTTGGATAAATTCAACTACCTCCCCTATACTAGGATTTTGAGGGAATGGTTGGAAATCAGGATAGGGATAGGCATGAGCGGGAGTGGTGAACGAACTAGTTGATGAGAATTCTGACCAGCTTCCCGAACTATCTTTTACTCTTACTTTCCAGTAATAAGTGGTGCCCCAATCAAGCTTAGACAGCCAATCTCCCTCCTCATCCTGCTCCGGAGAAAGATCTAGAGGATAAGAAACAGTACTATCGGAAGGAGCAGCGCTTTGGGCAATATGATTGAATTTACTCCCGGAGAAACTTGGATCATCATCTACCCATATTTCATAAGCAGCTTGAGGATCTTCATTAGGATCGGAATAATTCCAGTTGAGAATGATTGAAAGGCCTAAAGCTACTTGAGGTGACATCCCCCAGGCACAATGATTAATAGTCTCGGAAAGATTGCTGGCGGTCGGAGGTAAATTGAAACTAGTTTCTACTTTATAATTAGAAGCTCCACAGACATCCCCTGTTTCAGGATTGTTACAATTAAAACTTATCCAACCGATGACTGCTGTGGAAGAAGCATCATCGCCGCCCCAAGCCCAACCCTCAAATTCTTTGGTTGAAAGTTTTAATTTCACTCCGTAATTTGCTCCTCTTAAATGTATCCAGCCATCCCAACCTCCAGCTTCAGGGTCCTCTACTGGAGCCAATGCTCTTGCCCAACCAGAAACTTCACCTGAAGTTAAATTTATTTCAGCTTTGCAGGGTTCCTGAGGGCAGCCAGAAAGATCTTCTTCATTAAAACTTATCCAACCAATATTTTCTGACCAGGCATAGCCAGAAAAAACACCATCAGAAGCAATATGGACACCGTAATCACTAATTGATTCTCCTGTTGGACATTGAGAATAATTTCCAGTATCAGTTATTCCATCGCCATCTGAATCACAATTAGTACTATTAAAACTTATCCAACCAATATTTTCTGACCAGGCCCAACCAAAAACATTGGCATTACTTCCTGCCTTTGCTTCTTTTGGCAAAAATAGCAAAGAGATTGAAATCATCAGGACTATAAAAATTATTTTTATAGTTCGGGGCATGTATTTCATTTCATCTGAATTACTCTCGAAGCTGTAAATATATCACGACTGAGAACCTCATCATAAGTTGACTCCTTAACCCGGGCTAAAACAAAATCTCCGACTCGAAGTTCCTCAAATTCCATTGGGCTTTTTTCCTTTGTCTCAAAGGAATACTTTTCAAATTCTGTTTCTGGAGTTATCTTAATATTCTTTTTCATCATACCAGCTTCTGGAAAAATCTTTGAAATCTTTGCATTAATAGTGATAACCTCTGGCTTTATTTCAATAATTTCGCCTTCTAAAAGGTGGTTCGGGTATTTCTCTTCTTGAGGAGTAGAGGTTGAATTTAGAGGTTGAGTAACATTCTCTTCTTTTTGCTGTTGAGTTAGTTCAGTTTGTTGAATCTTACTTAGAAGTTTTTTATGCTGGCATTCAACAAAAATAAGTGCTGCTGTCAATCCTGCAATGATGATTAAAAATATTAAAATTAGATAAGAAGGTTTCATTATAAGTTTTATTTTTTCTTTTTTCTTCATAGTTTAGTTAAATGTAATTTTATTTGACCTTTAAAATATTTTAACATATATCGTGTTATTTATCTAATATACAAAGTTAGTGTTTTGTTTTCAAAAGCTAAATAGCCAATTTCTTTTTTTTTGATCCCCGGAATCTCATATATCTTTTTTAGCCAATTCTCAGTGTTTTTATCTAATTTATTTTTTATTTTAAAAAGAAAATCTCTTGGTTCTACTGGTGGCCTAAAGCGAAGCCACATTTTAACTGAAGAAATATCAGAATTGGAAGAAACACGATGCAAGATCCCCAAATCTTTTACCGGGAATCTATTAATTGTAAAGCAAGCTAAATCTTCAATTTCCTGAGGAAACGGATTATTTTTTAATATCTCTGAAAACTTCGAGGGTTGGTGGAGAGTATAAATTTTTAAATTACATTTACCTCCTGATGTTAAATCAACTCCGAACGACTCAAATTTTTCCTTTTTGAATCTTTCTTCTAATTTTTGTTTATTAAGACCTAAAATCTCAGCAATTCTTTTAGCCATCTCAAGCATCATCTTTTCCCTCCCTGGTTTTTCCATCTCGGCTATTGCAAAATATAATTTTGCTTTCTCAATATTATCTTTCTTAGCCTCTAATCCGAATTGAACTTGCCATAAATTGGTTTTTTCTCTCACTAAAGCTAAAAGTGAATTCGCTTTCGAAATATTACAGTG